>PJEL010001313.1_pt1 | contig 25733 bp, 15 predicted proteins | sample 1853271 | NCBI WGS metagenome assembly PJEL01 (sample SAMN08108733, study PRJNA415343) | Invertebrate metagenome, whole genome shotgun sequencing project. | host: Globobulimina | place: Sweden: Gullmar Fjord | collected 2015-08
ATCTGATGGTGTATCTGATGGTGTATCTGATGGTGTATCTGATGGTGTATCTGATGGTGTATCAGGTACTGACGGCTCTTGCATTGAGTCTTTATTACCAGCATTTTCTGATCCTGTGCAATTAATTGTGCAATTACCAGCATTATTATTTTGGGAACCTATTTGGTTCTTCTTATCTGCTTGACTAGTAGTGTGTACTGTTTCTTCTTTTTGTGTTAGTGGTTGTGTTGGTGTTTTTCCATTTGCTGTCGGAGCTGCTGTCGGAGATGCTGTTGGTACAAATGATGGCTCTGATACTGGTGCTACTGATTCATAACATGTACGTATCTCTGTATCTGAACTACAAGTAACACAGAAGCTTTCTGGAATTGGACATTCTTTCGGATCTGATCCTGGGCAATCAATTGTGCAATTACCAGCATTTTCTGTTTCTGGCTCTGGCTCTGTTTCTTCTTCTTGTGTTAGTGGTTGTGTTGGTGTTTTTCCATTTGCTGTCGGAGCTGCTGTCGGAGCTGCTGTCGGAGATGCTGTTGGTACAAATGATGGCTCTGATACTGGTGCTACTGATTCATAACATGCATGTATCTTTGGATCTAAACTCCAAGTAACACAGGTGGTGGTAATTGGACATTCTTTCGGATCTGATGCTGTGCCATTAGTAGTATTAGTAACATTTATTGGCGCATCTTCTGGTCCTTGTATTTTGTCATCACTATTATCTATTGACCATACTCCTAATATTCTATCATATACAGAAGCAGCACTACTAAAAACGTAATTATTAAAAATAATTGAATAATCATAAACATAAGTGCCATAAGTTGAGGCTAATTTATTTAATTCTATTGCTGTATCTACTTCTTGTATTGTGCCATTTAATTTATTTCCTGCTGGCCATATTATATTTTCCAAAAACTCAAAACTTCTCCAAAACAAATCATGAAATTGGGTAACTATACCTAATCCTGTTTCTGGTTCTTCTACTTCTTGTAATGATAATGATACTAATACAGAACATATATAAAATCCTATTAATCCTAATCCTAATAGTCCTTTTGCGTTTGCTGGAGGTGCTGCTGGTACTGGTACTGGTGCTGCTGGTACTGGTGCTGCTGCTGCTGGTACTGGTGCTGCTGGTACTGGTGCTGCTGGTACTGGTGCTGGATTATGGTGTGGTCTATATAATCTATGATTGGCGTTATTTTTTACATCATTTAATAAACTCTTCAGATCTAAATTCCCTCTAAGCACTTTTGAAATATTTAAGAAAAAGGTTCTTTCAAGAAAGTTTAACCTACCTTCTTTCTCTTCATCAGAAAATTTATTAAAATTATTATCACTAAGAGCTTTTTGCATCACTAAATAAAGACAATTTAAATTTTCAATACTACTATTTTTTTTTAAATCTAAGCTCAGAATGAATCCTATCAAAATGTTATAATTATTCTTTTCAATATCAATAGGCAGATTTTCATCTAAAGGAATAGTATTTAAAATTAAAGATGGCGTATTATTATTATTATTGAACTTTTCAAGATAGGGGGATTGCTTATTTGTATTGCCAACTAAAGTAGATACAGCTTCATTTAAAATGGTTCTTCTTTCTTCTAGTGTATATTTGTTAACAGCAGTTGAATTTACACTGCTACATCCAAAAAATAGTCCTACAATGGTTAATACTTTTAAGAATTGAGTTTTTTGTGTTTTCATAAATTGTTTCATCAATGGGTTTTTATTATGTACAAAGATAATATATTATCTTCAAAAAACCAAAATGCTGTTAACTCTATCATTGTTATTAGAAATTTTTATTTTCTGTTTGATATGCTCCTTTTTACCTACTTTACCTAAATTATATTGCTACTCGAATTTGATTTTTTACAAAAAAATAACTGCGATAACGGCTGTATTTCTTGTTTGCCTCTATTTTTGAGTTGCTAAATTTATGTTGTTTTTGATCTGATTGTTTGCTGGGTTTTGTGGAGGGTTGTTAAAAAATGTGCCATTATATAATTTTAGTTTAATTTTTTATGATGCGTAAGTAGGATTAGAGATGTTACTACTGATTTTATTAGTGAACCACTCTTTAGCTTTATTTTAATAGGAGAGGTTAGCTCATTTGTTTTTTTTACTATTGCATGCATGGTGCACAAGTTAGTGGAAGGCTTCTTGCATCTTAAGTTGGCTGCATCTCAGCTACTGAGAGGATAAAACTCCTCTTTACACACAACTCCGTAGATGATGGGATTAATTTTATTTCCAAAGTTTAATGACCCCCTAGGCATTTTTATCGTATGTTATCCCTACCTACGATGATAGATAGGAATATAGTTTATTACGATTGCCTAGGAGAAGGGTGATGATAATTGTTACATTTTTAGCTAGCATGATAAATCAATTTACTTTAAAGGTTACTTTATCTTTGTTGTACTATAGGTGCTATGGTTATTCTTTCAAAATGCCCCTTATCTAATAGGAGTTTGCTTAAGCCTGCTTTTTCTCTTGCTTTATTTTTTTCCCATCAATCATGTTAGTGCTTGTTTGGTGACAAAAAATTAACCACCTACTTGCTATACTTCTTTGGTTAGTTTAAGAAATAATAATCTTTGTTTTGAATATTTATTTTACTTTCTTTTTTTGCCTTTAAGGGTTTTTGAAAACTTCTTAGGAGATGCTCTAAAATAGTTTTTTTGTTTTTTATTCTTTGATTAAGTCAACTTTCTCCAAATACCTTTTCACAGTAATATGAAATCTGAGAATAATACGATGTAGTTGCAGCATATTAGTACAATTACCTAAATTTTAACAAAACTCAGATTGCAATATTCCAAGAATAAGTAGGATTAGCGAATAAAGTTTTTTACTTATACTAATGGGAATTAATAGGGATTATGGGGAGCTTCACCGTAACACAAACTTTCACTACTTTATTTTCTTACTAACCCAAATTACGACCCTTAGCTTTGGCTTAGAACTATGTGCAATAAAGCAGCAACATCCTATTACACTTATTTTGTAATTTTTGTAAATATTTATCTGTTTCGCCCTATATTTTGAAAAAAATGTGTAATCATTGTCGAATCAAAATTGATTACATACATTGTGAATTTAAATAAAAATCAAATAATAAATATTATCAATACTTTTATCTCTGACTGCTGGGGGTAACAACATACACTCAACCTCATCAGAGTTAAAATCTAATAGAACTTATACAGCCATAGCCATAAACAATTTAAGAGATAAGAATAATAATTATAGCCCCGAGCTTACAGAATCTGTAGGGCTCCTTCTATAATGATATACCTTTAATATTTAGATACTAGCAAGCAAAAAAAACTTATTTTTAATAAGCTAAGTGACCTTATCAGCAACCATAAGAAGAACCTTTTATCTTACCTAGAAGCCAACAAAGGGTTTATAGAAAGAAGGTTAGAAAAAACAATTTTAGTATTATGCAAAGCAGCGACAGTATTATTACCTAAAAATTGTTATATTTATATTATGAACTATATAAAAATGAAAACAATTGCATTATTGCTTTTAATACAAGCATCACACTTAAGTGCAACCACAGCAACTATACCTAAAACCACTAAAGGCAAGGCAGACCGAATCTTTCTATACTTTAAGGTAATTGGCGGAACCTACAAATTAATGAAAGGCACAGATGCAAACAAACAAAACACTAATAGGAAAAAAATAAACACTTTTAAAGCCAAAATAGTAAAACTAATAAACCTCGACGAAGACATTATCAATCAAACAAACCCTTTGCCCCCTAACGAGCCAATTATAATAATCGCAGCATCTTATGGATATATAGATATAATTACAACCTTACTTAACAGAGAAGCTAATGTTAACACTAAAGACAGTGATGGATACACAGCTTTAATGGCCGCAGCAATGTTCCTTCACCTTAATGTAGTAGAATTACTACTAAAAGCTGGGGCTAACGCTCTTCTAAAAAATAACAAAAAGGAAACCGCCTTCACTTTAGCCATTGACAAAAAACTTAATAAAAATCAAGAAGCATTAAAAAAAAACTTAATGAACCTCCTAGCAGCCGCTGGAGAAACTCAAAAAAAAGCAAATGAAATTCATAGCTACTTTAATTCATTAGATAACCCCAATATCAAAGCAAGCAGTGGAACTGACTTAAAAGGCAAAATATCATCGCTAATAATCTCCAACAAAGCCATTATCAACCAAACAACCCCTGGAGGCCGCAATAGAACAATTATTATGCGCGCAGCAGCACACAACCAGATAGATATAATTAAAATTTTGCTTTGCAGAGAAGCTAATGTTAACGCTGCAGACAGGAATGGAAAGACAGCTTTAATGGTCGCAGCAAAACACCATTACTTTGATCTAGTAAAATTACTATTAGAAGGGAAAGCGAATACTAATGTCCTTCTAACAAACCACAATGGGAAAACTGCATTAGACTTAGCTAAGGAAGATCATATCAGCAAGCCACGCACCCTAAAACAAATAAACGATAAACCCAAAACTATTGACCTCCTAGCAGCCGCTGTAGAAACTCAAAAAAAAGCAAATAAGATTCATAGCTACTTTAATTCAATAAATCAAGCTTCCCATGCTCATCAAAAAACAGAAAAACCCGAAGAAAAACTGGCGGAATCAAAAAAAATCAGAAATTATAGAGTCGAAATAAAAAAAGAACTAAAATCTGATGAAAACATTATCAACCAAACAAACCCTAATGGGCACAATGGAACAATTCTTATTCGAGCAGCTGCCTTTGGGTACTTAGGTATAATTATGCTCTTATTTAGGAGAAGGCCTAACATTGACGCTACTGACAATAAAGGCCGTACAGCTTTAATGATGACTGCTATGTTCCTTCACCTTAATATAGCAAAATTACTTTTAAGGATAAACGCTGACGTTTTCATAACAAATCACAATGGGGAAACTGCATTAGACTTAGCTCGTAAAGATAATAATGGAAAAGTTCTTAGCAAAATCCAAGCTAAGACAAAGAAAAAAATCATTGCTCTCCTAGAAACCGCTGGAGAAACTCAACGCAAAGCAATGCCTGTGCCATACCAACTACGCTCATCTGGACATTCTGGATCCAAAGATGAGAGCAAAAATGAATATAAAGATGACCTTGAAGAACTCAACCTTAACAGCCATACACCTTCAGCAAGAGCTCAAGATATACTAGCGAAAGTAAATTATAGCAGTACTACCCCTGAGGGTAGCCTTAAGCGCCTCACTCCTAATCTTCAATCAAGGCCTTTCATCATATCACCAGAAATCATCCAGCAGCTTAAAGCAAAAAAAGAAATATGCAACATCACATTTGTTATCTTTTTTCTTTTTGTTCTAATATCTACTCCTTCTTACTTTTACATTAGACTAAAAACATAGCTTACATGTCTATTTTTTAGCTTTTAGCACCTTGTCAACTAAAAAGTGCAGGGTAGCCTTACTTTTTATTGGAACATCTAACACCCTTGACCCCATTACCAACCTATCGTAATCCAAAGCAAAGCCTGACTTCATGATATTGTGAAATGACTTATTATCAGCCATTATAATAAGCGGGTTATCGTATTTATATATTTTCTGTTTACCTTTTCTGTTAAATTCACATGGCTGACCTTCTAACAACTTCTTGATGTGAGAATAACTTTTTGACCTAATGAACTGTGCTTCCTCATCGCTTATTAAAAAACTGTATTTATCGTCGCAGTAATCCAAGTAATACTGGGCACAGGGTAGTCTTTGCGAAGGCACATTATCACTCAATATTTTTAGCAATCTTGACTTCCCAAAAGAAGGCAACCAGCTCCAAATAAACAAATTTCAGCATCGTTAGGAACATATGAAAAATTAGCATTTTCAAATTCATTAACTACTAGTACTATCCCAATATTAGAACCCATATGGACTGTAACTAAAAATTTATTGTATACATCTATTCTCCTTTATTTTTTAATAAAAATGTAATAAGAAGCTTTCAACCTTAATTGGATTTATTTATATCAGGTTTGTAAATAGAAACAAAAGTTGTAGCAAGAAGCGCATGAAGAAATAAAAAGAAACTTTGAACTACTTAAATAAAAAGCTAAAAAAATAAGTGCAGAGCTTGTAATATAACTTAAAAAAAATAGAGAATATTGAAACAACAAGCAAACCCCACAAAGACGTAGTGGAGGCATCATTAATGGGGAAAGAAGAAGCTGAAGCTTCAGGGGCAGCCAGGCGTATAATGCATTTGTATCTTTTAATTGCCTTTTGCAAACTACAAATATAAAAGAATATCAACTGCAGTACCAACACACACTAATTTTCTCTTTAAAAAACAATGCTTTATTTTTAAACTTATACTGATGGGGTTAATAGGGATTAGGATGTAAGTTCCCCGCAGCACAAACCCTTCCATACAAAAGTCTTAAAAGAAAGGTAGAAATATTTAAAATGGATTGAAACAACCCCACCCTGCTTCTAGTACAATTCATATTACCTGGAATCATTTTTTCGCATTATGTGTATGGCATCCGTGCCACGCACCTTTTTCTTCTATCCCATATACTTTAAAAAGTTCTTTTAATTCTCCATAACAGCTATTATAACTGGTGCACCTAAATAATCACTTATTATTAAATGCTTTAAAAATGGAGCATTTTAGCAGTAGCGCTTATTTTTAATTTCACACTGTGAAATTAAAAATAAGTGTATGGGAGCTAATCAACGAGAGGAGTGGTGGAATATTTAAATTAATAGCCAGTCAAAAGAGCCTTCACTCCTAGGGTACTGGATAGGAATTTCTACTCCTTTTTGTCTATGACCTATGGGATGTTTTTCGAATTTAGTCATTTCAACAAAAAGAGATAAAATGTAAATTTTGTTGTACTGTTAAATGGGGGATGCTCACATGAGGGAATAAAAAAGTTATGAGATTATCATTTATAGGATTCTAGTTATCAAAGCAGTGTCTTATGATGGAGTGCTTCCAATCCCAAGATGAGAGTTAAAGATTATGTAAGTAGCCGAATATTTTTTACCTAAAGAGTGCAAATAGTTTAACAGATAAAGACCCATGATGGGTGATAATCCCATATTAACAATAGGAAGAAATAGAAATAGAAGTAGGTGACAGTGGTGAGTTAAAGCCATAGATTACCTACGCGTTTTATTTAAACAGGGTGGTTATTTACACCAAAAGCATATTTCAGAATATACGAATGAATATGAAGTTTTATGTTTTAGGTGTTTTTTTATATAAGACTAGTTAAAATCTGAGCGTTTTATTACTATGGTGAGAACGAATTACTAAATAACCAAAAAGTAAAAAATAGTTATTATTGAAAAGCTAAAGAATTATTAAAAAAAGCAGAATCCATCATAAAACTTAATAGCAAGTTATTGGATGATTTGTAATTATAGAGAATTTATTAAAGATTCTGAAGAGTATTTTAATATCAATGGGCAGTAAAGCTCAGATTCTTAGTATTAAAAATACTTACTGTCTATTGCCAAACCACACTCTTGTAGAAAGAAAATTTCCAACTTGTCGGATTTAAGGTTTTATTTAAAAAATCTGTAAAACTCTTCTGTTACTACCATTGTTGGAGTTGATGTTGACCTAGTCAAAGAAAAGATATATTTTAGCTCTTCTTATTGCTTCATCTTACTAGTTACAAAGGTAAGCAACAGAAATTTTGATTAAATTCATTCATATCTCTTCTGCCATTGTTTTTGTGAAAAGAGATTTCCCAACTCCCCTAGCACCAAAGAAAGGCGTATGTGCTAGGGGAAGATTAGCTTTAAGCTTTGTAGCTCTATTGCATTGTTGAGTTCATCATATCTCAAGAGAGGTTTTTAGATTGCATAAAACCTTCTATCCCAAAACCAAATGTAAATATTAATACCTCAATATATCGTTATTTTAGATAGTGTTTGGAGTTCATCTTATAGATAGCTATATTTGTGTTTAAAATATAATTAATATGCTTATGAATAAAAACTTAAAATATACTTACAACTTTATAATATCACTTTGTTTTTTTGGAGTCAGCAATATCTTGGCAACTAACCAGCAAACTGATAACAAAAAGTTTTTTCAACTTATTGGTTCATTACGCGATTGTAAAACAATTAACATTTCCACTGAAAATGAAATAACAACTCTAATCAATAGCAGTAATAGGATATTGTTAAATACTAAGAGTAATAAAGGCAAAACGCCCTTAACGCTTTTGGCATCTTTAGGACTAACAAAGAGCATGGAAGCATTGATTAATAAAGGAGCAGATATTAATGAGCTTGATAAAAACTATAATTCAGCTATACAGTATGCGATACAAAGTAGAAGACTAGGAGCTGTGAAACTTTTGTTAAGTAATGATGCTAATACTTTTCAAAAAAACACTAAAGGATTTTCTCCACTTTTGCGTGCTGGTAAGTTAGCCACCCTTGATCCAGAAAATATAACAGCCGCTGATAAAGTATTTGTTTACATAGTAAACCATCTAGCCCAAAAACAAGCTACCCAAGGTAGCAGCTTATTTTTATTTGAAAAAATGATGTATATACTTATAGGTATTATGTTAATGGCAGTGTGTACTGGTGCTTGCTCTTACATATTAGGTAACAATCTAAAAGGACAGTCTATAGACGAAAATTCCTTTTAAAATCTGAGAGTAGACTTTCTAGCCTGTTAGTATTTAAGCTCCTTGGATTTTAATGGTTTTTTTGCTTTTGTAGTTAAAAAATGATAGTTTAGCAAAAAAACTTGCTCTGTCTCTTTGTTTGGAAAATAATTTTTAATAATGAGGCATTATTTTTTTTATCGAATAGTATTACATGTTGTAACTATCTGTATTGCGATTTAGGTTAAATTTTTTAAACAGTTGGACATGTCCATCTCAAACACCATAGTATATACCATTAGCTCATTAAAAATCAAGGGTTTATTTTTTTACTTACACTAATGAGTGTTTAGTATCATTTAAGTATAAGCAATATAACTTTCGGATTATATAGCTTTAGAACTATATTGAAAAGCTTCCAATATATTCAACGAAAAAGCACAAAATAATCTAGATATTTATTTATGATATCATTATATATTTGATTTAATGGAGTTATTATTACTTGTTTTCTTATCAGGGGTTGTTTTTATTATTTATTACTATTTTAGAGTAGTCAATACACCATATATAGAAAAAAGTAATAGAGTTGATAGTTTTGTAATTAATGCATTAGAGAGATCTAGGCATATAGTTCTAAAAAAGTATTACCCATTTATATTTTGGTCTTCTCATATACAGATTATGGCTCTTGTTTTAAAAACAAGGCTTAATTTAAACTATAGGCTTAAATGGAAGCCAGAAATTTTTAAATTAAATGATGGACAAAAAGTAAGACTTTTTTGGTATAATCCAAATAGTGAAAAAGAATCATGCTCTGCTCCATTGGTAATTATCACAGGTGGGATTGTAAGTCAGTCAGTCAATAACTCACTAGAAATTGAGCTGGCCATGGCTTGGGGAAATAGAGGATTTCGTGTATTAGTTTTCGAGCGTAGAGGGCATTCAAAAGATATTCAATTAATTCTACCAAAGTATAGTTTATTAGGAAGCTCCGATGATGTATATCAAGTTTTTAAATATGCTAATAAAAAATATAGCCCATCGTTTATTATAGCTGTAGGTATTAGCTCAGGCGTAGCACCGATGACACTTTTTCTTAATAAAGCGATTATAAATAATTATAAGCTAGCAAGTAACATATTATGTGGAATTGGTATTGCACCGATGTATAATTTAAACGGGTTTTCTAAAATACCTGCTTTTTATAGTAATGATCTTTTATCCAAGCTTAAGAGTATGGTTAGGTTTAGTCATAAAAATTTAATAGAAGCAAAAAAAATAAATCTTAAAAAAGTAAAGGAAGTACTTAAGGCAACTGACTTGAGTGTTTTTTTTAATAAAACGATAAATCTTATGTCTAATAGTTACAATGACTACATAAAGTCACATAGTCCAATACTACCCATATACTTTAAAAAAAAATATAGCCATATCCCTATTTTACTTTTTAATACAAGTGATGATCCTTTTTGTCGTAAAAGAGATTATCATCAAAACGAAAAAAATATCAAAAATCGTAATAACACACTTTTCTTTTTTTCAAAATATGGTGGACACGCATCTTCATTGAATTTAAAAATGAGAATAGATATAATATCAAGGATAATCGCTTTTACAGATGCAATAGAAGAAACAAAAAAAACTCATAAAATATGATTATAGATCATATCGTAATACTTAATATTCTATTAAAAGTAGCTCTTAGATAAGTTTAATAGTAATCAAGTACTTTTTTTTTGTAAAACATCATAATAATTAAGTGCAAATATATAAATCAGAAATAAAGTTAACCAGTATCTAAATAATACTATTGAAGAAAAAAAAATTAAGCTTATATTATATTTTTTAGGTTTAAAATTATAAGAAATTATCAAACTAGATTGCAAAATCGCAATATCGAACGTATTGAGTATTTATATAATAAAGATTGAATACATGCTCTTATGTGGTAAATGATTTTTTTAATAATGAAGTGTTATAAATATATATTTCACTATAAGAGTATTTTTATACAATATTTTAAATACCATTAACTACATTTGTAATCTGTTTATTAACTGCTTTTATTGTTATGCAAGTCAGAAATTACGATATTACTTTCATTATAAGGCCAGGTCTAGATCAAGCCACTATTATTGCTCTTGTAGAGAAAATTAAAGATATAATTGATAAGATGGGAGCTAAAGTTTCTAGGGAAAGAAGTAGTAAGGGAGTACAACCTCTAGCTTATACAATAGATCGTGCAGATACGGGAATTTATTATACTATTTTCTTTCAAGTTGAGAGTAGTAAGAATTCCTCTAAAGTAATTGATAAAATTGAGCAATTTTGCAGAGTGAACATAAATATACTTCGTTTCCTTACAATTGCTTTAACTAAGCATAGTTTGTCATATTATAAAGAACAGGCCAAGATGGATCTTATAAAAAAAACAAAAAAAACTTAAAGCATAACTCTTAGGAACTTTTTAATTATACTAACAAAATGAATCCAAAAATTACTTCATCTAATAAGAAAGAAAAAACACATTGTAGATTTAAAAAAAATGGGTTTCAATATATTGACTATAAAGAATCAGAGTTTCTATACAGATTTCTTAATCCACAAGGTAAGATACTCCCTCGTAGATATACTAAAAATAGTGCAAAATGGAATCGTCTTGTTAGCCAAGCTATAAAAAGAGCACGTCACATGGCATTGCTTCCCTATGTCACAGATAACTTAGAGAAAAAGGCATTTAAGCCTAATAATAAGCAGGAAAATATTTCATAATCGATAAAAAAATATGAAAGTAATTATGTTAAAAAAGGTAGATGGACTAGGAGTTGCAAATACTATAGTAGAGGTAAGAGATGGATATGCTACAAATTTTTTGATTCCTAATAAATTAGCAGTTCTTGCTACTACCTCTAACCAGAAAGTAGTGGAACAAATTCAACGTGATATTTCTTTTAAAAAAGAGCAAAAGAAAAAGAAAATGGAGCAGTTTGGAAGGCTTCTAAAACGTAAAGTCTTTGTAATTAAAGTTAAGGTTGGAAGTAGTGGAAGGGCTTTTGGTTCATTAACTTCACTTCAAATATCTAAGGTGATTAACTCTGAATTAGATGATAATAATAATAAGGTAACACATAACCAAATTATTCTAGATGAGAGTATTAGAGATTTAGGTACTTACTTAGTAGAAGTAAAGCTTCATGAGAATGTTAAGGTAAAAGTAACACTAGAGCTTCAACAAGCTTAGCTTTTTTTATTTTAAAAAAATATTTTCACAAAGACTTAGGGTAGGTATTTAGCTTCCTTTTCATATATTTTAGCCTTGTGCTATGCAAATTAATATTTCAAAAAAAACAAAAAATCCTGTTTATCGTGGTTTTGTAGATCACGTATCTAAGAGTAATGCATTTATCATTGTTGAGGGTCGTAAGGATGATATTTATGTGGCAAGCGAAGATTTAAAAGGGGCTTGGCATGGAGATGATGTAAGTGTTGAGGTAACAAATCATAGCAAAAACAATAATCCAGTTGGGGTTGTTAAAAACATTTTTAAAAGAAAAAATGAAATAATTCTAGGGTTAGTGGCAAAAAACAATAACACTTATGTGGTTATTCCTGAGTTGAAAAGATTTTATCCCGCAATAACTCTTACTAGTCCTGTTAGCGATAAAGAAGTTGGACAAAAATGTTTTGTAAAGATTCAATCCTGGTCTTCAAAAGATCAAAGTTCAAAAGGAGAAATTACTAAACTGATAGGTCTTGCGGGAACTCACAAAGCAGAAACTACTTCAATTATTTTCAAATTTGGACTTGAAGTAGATTTTCCTGAGTTGGTTGAAAATGAGAGTAGAGCATGTTCAGATAATTATTCTAAAGAAGAGATTGCCAAAAGAAGAGACTTTAGAGATGTTACTACAATTACTATCGATCCTGATGATGCACAAGATTTTGATGATGCACTATCAATTCAAGAAAAGGATAAAGAGTATGAAGTGGGTATTCATATTGCTGATGTTACACACTACATTGGAGAAAACTCAGATCTAGATAAGGAAGCATTTAAAAGATCTACCTCAGTATATTTGGTAGGAAAAACAGTGCCAATGATTCCAAAAAAATTATCAAACGATCTTTGCTCATTAGTACCTAACAAAGATAGATTAGCTTTTTCTGTTGTGGTTAGATTAAATAAAGAATCAGAAGTAAAAGATGTATGGATTGGAGAAACAATTATTCACTCAAACAAAAGATTTACCTATGATGGTGCAAAAGAGAGTTTAAAAGATCCAAAAAGTCATTATTATAAGCAGCTAACTCAATTAAATCAATTAGCAAAAACTCTAAGAAAAAATAGGATTCAAAATGGAGCAATTGCTTTTGAGAGCGTAGATTCTCATATTCACCTAGATGAGGCAGGAGAGCCAGTTAATATTACACCTAAGCTAACTTCTTCTTCTCATCATCTAATAGAAGAGTTTATGCTATTAGCAAATAAAACAGTTGCAGAGTGGGTTCAAAAAAAAAGGGGGTTAATTGGTTCAAAGAAAAAAGTACCTAAGTTTATCTATAGAATTCATGGTAGGCCAGAGTCAGAAAAAGTAAATCAAATATCTATGTTTATTCAACAAATAGGATATAAATTTTCTTCAAAGAAAAAAACTTTTGCTAAAACATTTAATCAACTTCTTAGCGATATCAAGGGAAGCCACTATGAACATATTGTCCCTTCACTTCTTATTCGTACTATGGCACAAGCTTGTTACACAACAAAAGAGGCACCACACTTTGGTTTAAACTTTAAACACTATACACATTTTACTTCTCCTATAAGGCGCTATTCAGATATTATTGTTCACAGGTTTATTAAAAGATATCTTAAAAATCAGAAAGCAACAAAGAAAAATTATGAAGAAATAGCAAAGTATATTTCTTCTAAAGAGAGAAGTGCAATAAAAGCAGAAAGAACTTCCATAGAACTTAAGAGATTTCTTTTTATGCATAAACTTAAAGGAAGAAACCTAAGAGGTGTTATTTGCACTGTTTTACCATTTGGATTATTTATTCGTATATTATCAAATGGATGTGAGGGGAATATTAAAATCTCTGATTTAGATGATGATTTTTATGCCTATGATGAAAAAAAGTTTTGTTTACGTGGTTCTTCATTTCGAAAAGAGTATAAATTAGGGGATCTTATTAATGTGAGAATTAAAGATTTTGAGGAATCTCGTAATCGTGTATTATTTGAGCTTAACTAGAATTGTTATTTAATTGACTATATTTCTTGCTATTAAGAAATAAAAATGCTATTATTGATTAAAAAATATCTCAGTGTGAAAAAAATATTTTATATATTATGTCTGTTAAATCATCTTACTATACAAAAGAAGGCTTAAAAAAGCTAAAAAAAGAACTAATGTCTCTACACGCTCAAAGACCAAAAATACATCAGGAAATTATGGACGCACGTACTAAAGGAGATTTAAGTGAAAACTCTGAGTTTGATGCTGCAAAAGATGCCCAACGTTTTTTGGAAAGTAGAATAATGGAGCTAGAAAGTGCACTCTCAAGCGCTAAAATTATAGACAATTCAATGAAAGAAACATCTATAGTAACAATACTAAAAAAAGTGAAAGTTAAAAATAAAAAAAATGAGTCCATTTTAACATATGAGCTTGTTCCACCTAGCGAGTCAAATCTGAAGGAGAAAAAAATTTCTGTGGCCTCTCCAATAGGTAGAGGTCTACTTGGAAAAAAGGTTGGTGAAAATGTAGAGATTTTAATTCCTATAGGAAAGCTAAATTTTGAAATAATGGAAATCTCTAACTAATTTTTTATCTAGAAATGGATATTAAAAATAAAAAACAACTATTCTTAGACGAAAGGAAACCATTATTAATTGATAAACCTTTAGGTTGGACATCATTTGATGTAATTCGTAAACTACGCAAAATTCTTGGAATTCGTAAAATAGGACATGCTGGAACTCTAGATCCATTAGCCACAGGTCTTTTAATTCTTTGCTTTAATAAAGGAACAAAGACAATAGAGTCCTACCAAGCTTATGACAAAGCTTATGAGGGTAGATTTTTTTTAGGAAAGAGAACACCCTCATTTGATGGTGAAACTAAATGTATAAAAGAAACTACTCTTCCTCCGAGAATAGAAGATCGTATTTTACCAACAAGTAAAAAGTTTATAGGTACTCAACAACAACGCCCTCCAATATTTTCTGCTTGTAAGGTAGGTGGAGTAGCTGCTTATAAAAAAGCACGTAAGGGAAAATCTTTTTTACTAAAAAAAAAAACAATTATAATTAAAAACTTTACAATTACTAAAGTAGAGTTACCTATTGTTTTTTTTAAAGTTGATTGTAGTAAGGGTACATATATAAGATCACTTGCAAATGACTTTGGAAATAGTTTAGGTGTTGGAGCTTATCTATACTCTCTTAGAAGGCTATCAATAGGTCCCTACTCTATAGATAAAGCTTTTACACTTGAGAAATTACAAAAAAAACTAAACTAGAAAAAAATTAATCCATTCTTTCTTACAATGTCATTTATTTACATTGTATTGAGTAGTTATAGTCAACTATATTAGTTAATATTGTAATTATGGAAATCTCAAATAAAAATAAGTATGTAGCTGGGTCGGTTATATTAGTTGTAACTGCTATAGGATTTTATAGTTGGATGAACTGAGAGTATATATAAAGAGTCTAAGTTAGATTATAGTATAAGGGTTCATTTTTGATTATTACTTATAGTAAAATATGCAAAGTCACTCTATATATTTGATAAAAGATATATCTGTTCTTTGAATATGTGTGTATCTAATATTAGTTTTACAAAACCATCAAACACAACTTGTTAATTAAGTATACGTAGTTAAAGCTTAACTTATTACTCATTATTATCATATTGAAAGCAAGAGTAAGAACTTTTTTGGTTTTTTGATATTAACATAAAGAATTTTTAAATTTATGGAATAATGAAGTTTGAACAAAATGCGTAGGTAATCTTTGGTGCTTTAGCTGCCTGGTTGTCTACGCATATTCCTTCCTCTTGCATCTCTACTATTATCATCCACTATAGCTCTTTCTCTTCTTATGCTGCTTAACATCCTTTAGTTATGATGTGGTTAGCTTCCTACCTTAACTCTCACATAAGTAGCGCTCCATAACAAGACACTGCTTTAATAACTAGAGTTCTATAAATGGGAACTCAATAACTTCGCTTTTCTTTAGGTTCCTAAACTTTTTTCTTACTTTATGTGAAGAAACTATCTTTAAGCGTCCAATAAAGTTACATAGAGCTATTGTGGATTGAGGAACCATTAAATGTATGTGAGCATTTTCACCACTAAATTCTAAAAGCTACACATTTATTTTTTACTCAAGACTTCAATTGGGTCTTTCATTATAGCCTTCATTTCTTTAGTAAAACCTCGGTGCGGTATTTTGTTATAAAAATTAAGTGTATAAAGTTCTTAAATACACAGTATCCTCCACCTTTCCAATTATAATTGCTTGCCATAGTAACAAAACTTGTTTCAATTGTAGGTATATGCTATACTTACGGTATGTTTAGTAGGATCTGTCAAAAAGCTCAGCCTACCCCAGACAAAAAAGATATCAATCCTTAGGATGGGTTTTTTTATCCCTGTATTTGTAATGCAAAAATACAGCTGAAAAAGAGCAAAGAGGTGTTTTATCTGCTGTAAGGCAAATATCCCGCTTTCTTCAAAAATATTTCTAATATAAAAAAAAGCAGAACCATCTTGGTTATCTGAGATGTCAAGTATTTTACCAAAGTAATTCCGTTACTAAGGGGTATAATACTTTCCAAAACTTTTTTAAAAAACGTTGTCTTCATTCACGAAAGCAAAAGAAAAGAGGACTCAAGAAATTCATTTAACTCTGGTAACTATATTTCGTTTATTAAAGGCAAAGATGGGGCAATGCGACTTTTTATTAAGTTGTAAAATATAAACAATACAGGATAAGTAAGTGTTAAAAATAATCGCTCTTAGGTGAGGTTAAGCTCTATTTACATAAAGAAAAGGCATAATAAAACTAAAGTTTCCTTTTGCTGTGAAAGTCAAACTCAAAATAAGCAACAACCGAACTACTAGGGCAATAACTAGCATTTCAAAAAAAGAAAAAAAATGCTACTATAGAAAAACATACCAACAGTATAGAGGTAGGAGTTAAAAATACCCATTCAGTGTGCTAAAGAGTGAAGGCTCATTTGACCTTAGTAGGGAAGAGAAAAATGATAAAACTATTTTATAGCTTCACCTAAGGTGTATTCAAACAAAAAAACTAACAAGGCAAAAAAAGTAATTTAAACAATGTTTTCTAAAAAAAAAAAATGCTTTCTTTATAAACCAAAGAGGTATAGTAAATATAAGGGAAAACTTTTGTCACTAAACAAGCACTAACATAGTTTATAATAAAGAAGCAAAGGTTCTCGTTCTTGGGTAGTTAAAAACAAAACAAATGACAAAAAAACCATAAGGCAAAGATATAGTAGAACAGATAATAGATAAAAAATCAAGCTATGTATAAAGCAGGCTTAAATAAAGCGATGCTCTATAATGTGGTGGAACTCGGAAGAAGTTCGTGGTACTCATAGGGCAAAAGAAACAAAACAGTCTTTAAACTATGAGCTCATCATACATCTCAATAATGTGCATAAAATATTTCCCAAAATAACAGTGTAAAGGGAGTTAGGGTTGTTTTGGATGGTTACACTAACGCTTCCTATTGTTCTAGTTGAGTAGGCGTAAGAACAACTAAAAATATTCACAAAAATCTAGAATAAAATTAACAAACTAGCTCTTAAGTAGAGCATAAATTAAAGAACATGCAAGAGAACATAGATAGTTATAACCCTCAAGGATTATCAAAATATCTAGATAAGTACAAGAAGTAGTCCACCTATTATATAAACGATATTGACAAGCTGCACTGTTGTAGTGATTGTAGTTTAATAAAAAAACTCAAACTGCACACAATAATCCAACTTAAGTTACTTTATTTGTTTAATGAACTAAGAACAGAAGATGTTACCTTGGGAAAAAAACAGATACATTTAATAAAAATTTAAATGCACATAATATCTTGATATGTTTTGGGGTTGCAGTTAATGTCTACCGCACAGAGTAATAAAACTCAAATGTAGGTGCATTAGAAATACATACCTTCTACTTCTCCTTAGCCTTCTTGTAATGTCACTTTAGTTTATTCCCCTACAAATATTTTGTGTTTTGGAAAAAATGTGTTATCTTTGCCAAATATTAATTACATACATTTTAATTACATACATTATGATCTTAAATAAAAACCAAAATCGAATAGTAAATCTATCAATACTTTTATCTCTATTTACTGGAGTGAGTAGCGTATACTCATCTATCCACTTTGAAAAAGCCAACATAATTTCAGACGTAAATAGTGTATTAAAAAAAAATGTTTATAGTACTGAGCTTGTTGAAGCTATAAGTAGTTATCTCTCTGAAATTAGAGACGTTTACAATAATGAAAATGAGTTAAGCAACCTCATTAATCACCCAAAAAAGCATATTTTCTCACAACTGAATAAGAATAAATCCTATGCAAAGTTGGCACAAGAATATACCAGTTTAAGTTTGGCCTCTTTAGGGAGAAACTTGACTAAACCCACAATTATTAGTTTGGGATTAGTAATGGCTGGTTACATGAATGTAATCAAAATAACAGATGATTTTAAAAATAATTATTTCAACGTCGATAAATATTATTCTCAATTAAATTGTTGTATTCTAGCTGGATTATATCTGAGCTCTTTGAGTTTTTTTCAACCAGAAGGAAACCTTCAATCAGAGTTAGATATATTTATATCATATTTGAATATAGAAAAAAATAAATACGATAGACGAAAAAAGATAAAAAGACAATAGTAACCCAATTGAGATAATATCGTATAAATAATAGTCTCGGTCTATCTTCTAAAGTAAAGCATGAATATTAAAACGTAAAGTTTTAATATTCATGCTTTTACTCAATATGCTTGATTTTTTAAAGCTCTAACATATAGCATTTCTATTTGTTTGTAGAAAACTTCCAAGTAATCTCATACGCTATTTAAAAGTCAATGCTTGATTCTTTTACTTATACTGGTTAGTTTAATATGGGCTAGTGCTATATCATTTACAGCACAAATCTTACGCATAAAAAAGGTGGATTGCTCCAAAGATAAATATAACCTAGAAGCCAAAAGCTTCCGCTTTAAAAAGTGATTCTAATATAATATTTTCAACAGAAATAGAGGGCGTTAAAATCTGTTAAGCTAGTGGTTAAGACCTCTTAACTCCTCTAAATAGCAGTTAGAATAAAAAGGCACTTTTTTATCTCCCCATCTTCAATGTATCTTTACCAAGCCCTACTCTTTTCATAAAGAACTCTGAGCATCTTTTGAATCAGCTATAACCCACTACTATACTCAGTTATCTTAGAAAAAGAGATGGAGTATATTATGCTTTCTCTTAGCGGTCCTTACATCTATTGGTAGATTCCTAATTATGAACTTGGAGCAAATGGTTATAGCCCCTTGTATGTAAGTCTACACTATTTGTATGTCCCGTAAAGTATGTCAGCTAAGAAAAGCACCAAAGTGCTCTTGCTACAACCACACGAGTTTTCAACAATTATTGTATTGAGTAGATATTTAAACGCATGTTAAATAGACTTAAAAAGTTTTAAAATTATTAGACTGAAGTAGCAGTAGTTGATTCTGAATATAGTAATAGCAAAGCTACCAATACAAATCCCACAATAATGATGGTTTCTCTTTTTGTTTTTTTATTGTTGATACCTATTTAAGCTCTTCTCTTGTTTCTTCAAGTTTAGCATCTGTTTGAGTTTCTACTTCAGTTGCTGCTTGTTAAAATTCTGCTTTTTCTTTACTATCTTATAATATCTCATTTATAAAATAAACCATATAAGGTATCTTCACAGTCAATGCCGTATCGCTATTATTGTTTCTTTATTAACATCTGCTTCATGGGTTAGCAATTCCTATACTACGTCTTTATGACCTTTTTTATTGCCAAAAGCAATGCTGTATCACTATGTTGGTTTTTTTGCTTCAATATTTGCATTATTTCCTAGTAATACCCCTACTACGGTTTTATGACTCTTTTGCTGATTTCAATAATAGAGTATAGCCTTTGCTATATATTCCATTAACATTTTCTTTAGTTACTAACGACCTTACATTTAATTAGTTAAATAACTAAAACAGAACATCTTTTTTAATACTTCCATAATACCTGTATTAAATCTATTGCCAAGTTATTTAATTTTCGGGATTTTAGAGCAGCGTAACTCAGGTTAGTAACCTTATAAAGATAGGTGTAAGAGGCTTTGTGTTGTGTAGAAAATACACAGATATATTAGGTTTTTTAGTAAAAATCCAACAAGTTGGTTTTAAGAGGGTTAGAGCGTCTAGTGATATTTTAAGCTAATTTGTTAGCAAAGAAATAGAAGTACTGTATGTAGTTTCTTTGGTTACAATCTAATGATGCTTTTTAAGTATAGAAGATGGCGAGCTTTAATCGTTACTCAGCTAGGTTTATATTAGCAGGTTGCTCTTATTCTTTGTTAGGCATTATAAAATGCTTTATGCCATAAATAATAATCGAGATTATTGCATCAAAAAGTAATATCGAAAAAGTGACACCAAGAACAAAAGCCTAAAGCTACTAATCTGGTTGATCTTCACTAGATTTAATAAACAGTAAATTCGCAGTACCTGTGCTGGCAACCCCAAAGAATAGACTACAAACTAAGTAGGATATAATTAGAGATCATAACGTTGCTTCAGTTGTCCTAAAAAAATAATAAGAAATAATGCTATACAAATATGGAAGCATCATAAATATTAAAACTAAGTCTCTTGGTTTTATATTGTCATAAAAAAGATCCTGGAACCGTAACCAAATAAAAAAGTAAAGTATCGTAAAGATAGTAGATTTTAGAAACTTTTCTGTTTTGTAAAATGGTCTATCCTTGCTGTCTTGAGTTTCTTGATTGTCTGGATGGATATCAGTGCTGCTTTTTGTTTGTTTTTAATTTTCACTTTGGCTGAGAATAAGGATGAAGTGAGGAGTGTAAGTCCTAAAATCAGGGTTTGTTGTTGTTATGTAACGCACGGAGCAAAGATATCTAATTATAAATAATGTTACATGCACTACATAACAAAAATATCCCTATACTTAACCCTGCTAAAGCAGCAATTGACCAAGCAATAATGAACATTAACCTAAAACTTGAAGAGTTAAAGCAAAAATAAAAGCAGAACTTAAAGATCGAAAGTCAAAAACAGATGCAGAAATTGAACAAGTAATAGCAATAATTAACATAGCAAAAGAAGAAATAGCAGCAATAATGAGAGCATATCCTAAACAAGCAATACTAATAATTAAAACAGAATTTGAGATAGAAACAGCAAGAACTAGAACAGAAGCCGAGCATGCAATATCAAAAGCATAAAAAGAAACAGATGAAATAGAAACTTATCAACCTACAGTTAAAGTTGATGAGGTCTACCTCTTAAAGGTCGAAAAATACACTATATGCGTAACTTGCAAGCTGCTTCGCGGCACTGGAGATTTAGGCCAAACGTCTACAATATCGACGTTTGGTACATTTTGCTCTTATAGCGGGGATATAAGGCTCTATGTTTTTAGTTATGGGTAATTAAGCGAACAAACCTCCACTTTTTTAAACATCACTATTATACAAAGCCAATGAACGACTACTTCTCTTCTTTAGTCGACCTTGACTTAAAATTCGACAAATCGACAAATAAAAAATAAAATGTTATTTTTGTAAAAATGAGCTTAAATTTTTTTTTATTAGCAACGAGCTACTGTGCTTTGTTTTGTGGCAGTAACAACCTTTCTTCAAGTGTTTTAATAGATGTTAATGCAAAAGACAGTTATGGTAATACGGAATTGACCAGAGTGGCAAGTAAAGGTAATAAAGACGAAGTAGATGCATTATTAAAAAAAGGAGCAAAAATAGAAGCAGCAAACAATAATTTGTATACTGCATTGATGCGAGCGGCACTTAATGGGAATAAAGAAGTAGTAGAGGTATTATTAAGATGGGGAGCAAAAATTGAAGCAGCAGACATCTTCGGTAATACACCATTGATTCTGGCGGCAGGTAGAGATAATAAAGAAGTAATAGAAATTTTATTAAGATGGGGAGCAAAAATTGAAGCAGCAGACATCTTCGGTAATACACCATTGATTCTGGCGGCAGATAGAGGTAATGAAGAAGTAGTAGAGGTGTTATTAAGATGGGGAGCAAAAATTGAAGCAGTAAACAATAATGGAGATACGGCACTGACTGTAGCGAAACCTGGTATGGCATATTTTATAAATAAGTTTTTAAAAGAGCAAGCAAAAGAAGTTTGTCTACACCATACAACATTTAATTATAAGTTAATATCTGACCAAATATGTACTCAAGATATAAATAACCAAATGACATATAATTCAATTGCATTAAGTCAACTAGACCTCAATGATGTTGGAGAGTATAGTCTTGTTCAACCAGTAGTGGTAGGGCTATTACTAGGGCTATATTATATAGCAGAACCACTAATAAGAGTAGTGGAAAATCTAAGACAAAAACTACTAGACAAAGCAATACCAATAGTAGTAGTAGAGCTGACAGAAGGTAGAATCCCTAAAAAAAAAACAGCATTGAGGCCGCAACAAGCATCACCAGTAGCTATATATTCCTATTCCGATGATCAATCTGAAAATCTTGATGAATCCATAACGAAATACACAACTCAAAAAAAAGAAATTGAGGTGAGTCAAAGTCCAGAAAAGACTCCAGAAGATTCACAAAGTACTTTTTCAGTACAACCAGAAACAGAAAATGAAGACCCAAAAGCAGTGTCTCCACATTTGATAAAGCCAACAAAGGAGAAACCAGAATCTATACAAGAAGTGCCACAACCAGACACAATAGTAGAGAGGCCAACATCTAATAAAAAAATATTTTATAGCTTATTAGCTTTTTTGTTAGGAGTAGTTATTTATCTTATATCGTTATATTTGGAGTATAACTTATAAAGTGATAATCAAGATGAAGCGCGCCATTAATCTTGCTACTTATAGTGTGCTCTCAGCCCAATCACTTTTAGACAAAACCCCGACTGTAGTAATCTCTGTTATTTAATAGTGCTATTTATATATATAATAGGTTGTGGAGGATGGCGAACTTTGGTTTCCGACTTTGGGGAAACCTGTTGGCTTTTTTAGGTATGTAGGGACGTGGCTCAATGTCTAAATTTTAAACTGATAAAACCATACAGCTTTAGAATAGTTTTTAAGAATATAAAAAGAAAGTGGATGTTTTGTTAATTTTTTTTAAAAAAAACTTTATAGGTTTGATCAAGTTAATCACTGTGGGTTAATAATAACCCACAAAACCAACATAATTAAATTATCAAAACAGATTTAATAAATTCAGGAAGCAAAAAAGCACACCTTACCAAAGAACAGTCGTTCCGACAATACTACTTTTTGTAGAGGCTTATACAGTAGTAGAAAAGTACACCTACCTAAGAGGGATCCAAAGTTTAAAACAAACCTAAGGATTCAGCGAACATGTAATTTTAAGAAATACCTTATAAAAGATATCTAAACTATCAGTGTAGTTGTAAGTGGTGTTAAGGGGGTTTTAGTTTCTCTACTACAGAGGTACTATCCATAGAACAATTAACTTGGAGCTTAAGGTTTGAGCATATAGAAAACAATACAGATGTCTAAAATATTAGTCGCTATATATACTTGGGTAGCAAGAATTCTTCGAAAGACTTATCTAGAATGGAAGCGATTAAAAATTCTGGTGAAATGCTTCTTTAAGCGTAGCGACCTTGGAAAAAGTGAGGCTAGGAATTTGGCTAAAGACGTCTTAGAGCTACTAACTAAGTAGTTTGCTGAGCGAGGAATTAATGAGCTTGCATTCGTAGATATCCAAGAATGTAGTAATTAAGTTAACTTGGAGCAGAGCCAACCAACGCAGTAAGCAATCTTTTGCTAAATTCTTTTGGCTATTCTTTGGCGGAGGAGGAGGCTACTTCTAAGTCTAAATTGGTTGCCAACCAAACACTATATGAGATTAAGTTAAGGTATCTGTCCACTAATAGAAAGTAAAAAAACTTGGTTGTGAATGCATTTAAAAAAGAAATAGGCTCTCCGATAGTTAGCTAAAACTATCCTAATATACATCCCTATATTTAGGGTAGGGCTGAGAAAAAAATCTTAATAATCATCTAAATTAAGTGTCAGTATTGGCGCTTTTAGGATTTTAGAAAAATGCTGGGCTTATACTGTGCAAAAACCAGGTTTTATAGCCGATCACACCCTTGGGTTCTTCAAAAGTATTGCGATCCACTGACATCCTCCCATCACTAAAGCATGGGGTTCGAGGTCCAGTAAAGCCTCTACTTAAATCAAAAACTTTCAATACTCAAACCTACCTTAGGAAGCATTATAGTAGAGTGGCTCTGAGGCTGGCTTTTTCAAACCAATGGAAGTAGGCAAAGTCCTACTACCTCTAAGTTTAATTTTAACTCCTGTCCATACATATGGCAATATCCACTATAGGCATGTCTTTTCCCTGTAATTTTTTTTAAATAAGCACTACAGTAATCTCTTTGTGTCTCTGTCCACAACCAAACTAATGATCTCCGAGTTCATGAGTTCTTCTTAAAATAACTACAATGACATGTTTTAGATAGCTTTGTTTTGAAAGTGCTTATCTTTTCTACTTTTTACTCAAGAATTTTTAAGCTTTGAGAGAGATGCGTACGCATCTCTCTCTTACTTTAGCCCAGAGTCAAGAGAGCCTATTTTTCCTGTACTTACTCTAGGATTACTTGTCATAGTGCAAAAGCTTGTTTTTTTTTGCAACGGTATGTTATATTTTTATATATGCTCACAGGAATTAGCTTAAAAGCTCAACCCACCCTTGTCAAAAAAAGATATTAAGTCAACCGATGGGCTGTGTAGGTTGCATTTGTAATGCAAAAAATATAGATGATAAAGAAGAGCTATATTATTTAAAGAAAGTAAGTATCCTCCTTTAGATAAAACATATTTTCAATATAAAATAAAGCAAAAACACCTTGGTTGTTCGATATACCGAGTTTTTTGTTAGGTAATTCTATTTATAATTGTTATAACAGTTACCAAAATTTTTTTTAAAAACGGTGTGGTTGCCCTCAGAATAAAAGAAAAGATGACTCAGGAACATTTATTTAACTCTGGAAGCTTTTTAAGTTTATTAAGTGTGGGGATGGAGTTACACGACTTTTCATATATAGTAAAACTAATAATATAGCCTATCTTAGTATTAAAAATCATCGTTCTTATGGAATACCTAATTATCTTTATATAAAAAAGAGGCATAATAAGTATTGGGTCTCTTTTTGCTATGAAAGCCAATATCAAAGCAAACAGCAACCGAACTACTAAACAACAACTAGCATTTCTAAAAAAGCAAAGTAAGGACTATTTAGAAAAACATATCATAGGTAGAGGGGGGAGTAAAAGTACCTGTTCACTGTTCTGAGAATAAAGGTTTTTTTGATTTTACAAAGGAAGAAAAAAACAATAAAACAATTTTAGAAAGCCTCCTCAGGCGGTTTCAAAAAAAACTTTCAATGCAGAAGAAAGGAAGTAATAGAAGGCATAAAACAAAAATTAGACTTTCTTCACCAACATGAAAGCATAGCAAATATCAGGAAAAACTTTTGTCATCAAACTAGCCATAAGTTAGTTAATTAGGGAAGAAACTAAGGTTATTATTTTCCAATACCTTAAAACAAGCCAAATGACCAAAAAACCAAAAGCAAAGAAAGGCGAAAAAGGGAATTGGTTAAAAAATAACGCTATCCCAAAAGAAGGTTTAAACAAATCTATCTTAGATAAAAATTGGCATTTATTAGAAACCTTTACTCGTTATAAAGCTGAAAAAGTAAATAAAGTAGTTTTTAAAGTAAATGCTCATTATACATCCTGGTAATGTGC
>PJEL010001314.1_pt1 | contig 25724 bp, 21 predicted proteins | sample 1853271 | NCBI WGS metagenome assembly PJEL01 (sample SAMN08108733, study PRJNA415343) | Invertebrate metagenome, whole genome shotgun sequencing project. | host: Globobulimina | place: Sweden: Gullmar Fjord | collected 2015-08
CTAGTATCTTTTGCCCATCTGTGCTCAAGTTGGCTTCTCCCTGGAGAAACCCATTGAGCTGGCTGAAGCCCAAGATGTTTACACTTGGGTTTCTCACGCAGAGCGGTATCAAATTATCATCGCCACCGGATCTGTTGTAGACGCTGCTTGCTTACTTTTGGAACGTTACCCTTTGCGAGCGTATGATGCTACTCATCTCGCCGCAGCGATTGAAGCAAACCGCTTGGTCAAAGCGCAAGGTTATACAGACCTCACCTTCCTCTCCGCCGATAATCGCTTGAACAATGCCGCCTTTGCCGAAGGGCTGACGGTAGATAACCCCAACAAACATCCTTAGAAGTCAATTTCATTCTTTGTATCAAACTGCCTACAAAATGCTTTATGCGACCAAGCTACTTTTATCTTCCCACTCGATGGTTGAAAACACTATATAGAGAAAAATGTTGGATATTTTTGACGCGTTCCAAAATCCGAACTAGAATGACGATATGGCAAAAGATATTATTCACGAACAAGTAAAAAATGCACTCATTAAGGATGGTTGGACAGTTACTAACGACCCATTTCGAGTTGAATTCGAAGAACTTGAAGTATTTGCTGATTTGGCGGCAGAGCGGGGTCCAATTGTGGCTGAAAAACTTGGACAGAAAATTATTGTTGAGATAAAAACATTTGCCGGACGTTCATTCATCCGAGAATTTCAACAAGCTCTGGGGCAGTATGATTTGTATCTTGAGATGTTAGCATTGGCCGGATTTGAGCATGAACTATATCTGGCTATCAGCGAATTTATTTATGAAGCGTTTTTCCAAAGAAAAGGGACCGCTATCATTGTTCAACGGAAGCATCTGAAAATATTTGTTGTCAATCTTAAACAAGAGGAGATTGTTCTATGGATCAAATAAAGGATTATCCAACTCTGATCAAACAGGCTCTCACCGCTTATGTCTCACTTTTAGCAAAATTCCCTCATCCAACGTATGAGGTTGTACTGGCGTTTGATGACCAACACCAACAATATTTAGTTCGCAAATTGGGATGGACAAGTAACCGCCGTATTCGCTATGTTGTCCTCCATGTCAGCCTCAAAAACGACAAAATCTGGATAGAGGAAGATATGACCGAAGAAGGCATTGCTACCTATTTTTTGGAGCAAGGCGTTCCCCGTGAGGATATTGTCCTCGGTTTCCAGCCCCCCGAAATGCGCCCCTACACCGAGTTTGCCGTAGCCTGATTTGTTACACTGATACCTTTGACTCTATCATAAAAGCATGTTATATTTTTCTTTTGTTAAAATGCTTACCAACTGCCAAAAAAGCGAGTGTTTGTTTCCTCCTTGTTTCAGCAAGGTATTAAAACGCTTATCATCCCCAAAGGTCAATGTAGAGATTTTGCTATGACAGCAATAAAAACAGAAGTTCGACGTGGTACATATTATGATTCTGTTGTTTTAATGCAACTGCAAGTCAATTTAGCCAAATTACCTGGCGTTACTGACGTTGGCGTAATGATGGGTACTGAGGCCAATAAAGAGTTACTTGCCCAAAGCAACCTTCTAACAACAGAAGCAAAGGCAGCCGTTGCCGATGATTTAATTTTAGTTATTCATGGTCAAGATGTGGCTACCGCGGAGGCGGCCTTAAAACAGGTTGATGAGTTATTAACTCGCCGCCGTAGCACCTTAGAAGATCAGGACTATTTACCCCAAAGCCTTGCTGCGGCTAACAAAGCTTTGCCTGATGCAGGTTGGGTGTTAATTTCAGTACCGGGTCGTTATGCGGCTGGTGTAGCCCATGAATCGCTGCGCTTGGGCAAACATGTTTTCCTCTATAGCGACAACGTCTCCTTAAAAGATGAAATCGAGCTAAAAAAGCAGGCCTCCGAACAAAATCTACTGGTCATGGGGCCAGATTGTGGCACAGCCATTGTTAATGGGGTAGGTCTGGGTTTTGCCAACAAGGTTCGGAAAGGGCCAATTGGGGTAGTTGGGGCTTCTGGAACGGGTTTGCAACATGTCACCGCCCGTATTCATCAACTCGGTAGCGGCATTACCCATGCTTTAGGCACGGGTGGACGTGACTTATCCGCACATGTGGGAGCCATCACCGCCCGTCAAAGCCTAAATCTGCTCAATCGAGACCCAGAAACAAGCGTCATTGTGTTGATTTCTAAACCCCCTGCACCACAGGTGGCCGATGAATTATTACGTATGACCCGGGCTATGAACAAACCCGTGGTGGTTAACTTTATCGGCTATACGCCGCCGGCCTATCTAGCCAGTCAGGATGGATTACAATTTACCTCCACTCTGGATGGTACAGCAGAGTTAGCGGTGCAAATTGCCAGCCTCAATGCAGAAGTAGTATCGCATGGCATCTCAAAACCCGCAGCGGTTTTCCCCTTTGGGCCCAATCAACGTTATTTACGGGGCCTCTTTTCTGGTGGAACGCTGGCTTATGAAGCCTTGCACCTGTTACAAAATTATCTACCTCAGGTTTACTCCAACGCCCCCCTGAGCAAAGACAACAAGCTACCCAATTCGCTGGAAAGTCAAGAGCATACCATTATTGATTTGGGTGAGGATGAATTTACAGTCGGGCGCTTACACCCCATGATGGATAACACCCTCCGCATTCAACGCCTTAAACAAGAAGCTTATGACCCGCAAGTGGCTCTCATTTTGCTCGATGTGGTCTTGGGTTATGGGGCTCATCCCGACCCGGCTGGCGAATTAGCTGCGGCTATCGCTGAGGTTAAAGCCAGGGCTAAAAGCAAAGGTAGATATTTAGAGATTGTTGCTCTTGTAGCTGGCACCGATGAAGACCCACAGGATATGGCTGAACAAATTGAGCAACTTGAAGCAGCAGGGGCTTATGTAGAAACCAATAATGAAATAACCATTCATTATGTCGGGAGAATTTTACAATCGCTTCACAGCCCTGACAAACTCTCTGGCGTAGAACTCACGGCCCTACACCAACCCCTGGCCGCCATCAACGTTGGCCTGGAAACATTTACAGAAAGCCTCACCGCCCAAAAAGCCCCGGTTATTCAGGTCAACTGGAAACCACCCGCCGGAGGCAATGAAAAGCTTATGAGCATCTTGGAGCGGATGAAGAAGAAGTAATTGGCCAATTACTTCTTAAAATTTATGCTTAAAAAGGAGCCATGATGGACATCGAAAAAGCAAACCAAGAAACTGTAGAAAAGATGATGGACGCTCACCCTATTTTAGTTGGTGTTGGCCGGGCGCTTGATGTTATCCCCGGTATGCGAGAAGATTTACTCCTACACGCTGGCCCTCCCATTACCTGGCAACGAGCATCCGGCCCTATGCGTGGGGCTATTACGGGGGCCTTGATTTTTGAAGGCAAAGCTAAAAATGAAAAAGAAGCCCAGGCGATGGTCGAGTCGGGTGAAATTACGCTTGAGCCATGTCATCATCATCAGGCCGTGGGGCCAATGGCCGGGTTAACCTCGGCCTCGATGCTGGTCTATATTATTGAGAATAAAACCCATGGCAACAAAAGCTTTTCCAATCTTAATGAAGGGTATGGCAAAGTGTTGCGCTACGGAGCCTATAGTAAAGAGGTCATTGAACGCCTGCAATGGATGAATGATGTCCTGGGGCCAACGTTGGGTGATGCTATCATCGCCAGTCAAGGCATCGACATTAGAGCATTGCTGGCCGAAGCCTTGCAAATGGGCGATGAAGGCCACAATCGCAATAAAGCTGGCTCTATTCTTTACCTCAAAGCATTGGCTCCGCACATTGCCAAAGTTGCCAAAGACTCGACCACCGCCAGCGATGTTCTCAAAGCCATTGGTGATAACGCTCTGGCTGTCCTCAATCCAGTGATGGCCGCCTGTAAAGCGATGGCTGATGCCGGCCATGGCATCGAAGGCAGCACCATTATCAGTACCATGGCCCGTAACGGCACCGACTTTGGTATTCGGGTCAGTAGTTTAGGCGAGCAATGGTTTACGGGTCCGGTGGCTAATCCCCAGGGTCTCTACTTCCCCGGTTTTAGTGCCGAGGATGGCAGCGGCGACATCGGCGACAGTACCATCACTGAAACCGCCGGAATTGGGGCCTTTGCTATGGCCGCCGCACCCGCCATTATCACCTTTGTCAGTGGGACTCCAAAAGATGCCATTAATACGACCCTGGAAATGTATGAAATCAACTACAGCGAGCATAAAAACTTCTCCATCCCCGCCCTCGATTTCCGGGGTACGCCCACAGGGATTGACATCCGCAAGGTGATTGAAACAGGCATCACCCCCCGTCTAAACACGGGCATAGCTCACAAAGATGCCGGAGTCGGCCAGATTGGAGCCGGGCTGGTGCGTCCCCCGATGGAGATTTTTGAAGCAGCGTTGCTTGCTTATGCGGAGAAGTATGGCATTTAGGTAGGAGATTAGGAGATTTTTATTTCAGAAAGGAAAACGTTATGAAGCGTGAAGACTTTATCAAAACAATGGCCGAGGCCAAATTATACGACTTAACCCAGGGTCTTAGCATTTTTACCCCCCCCTGGCCTGGAGAAAAATCCCTGGAAGTTCACTTCTTTAAGCGGGTTACAGGTGCTTATGGCGGAGGACAGGGAGCCAACGGCCAACTTTTAGAATGGAGTAATACCTGCGGCAGCCACCTGGTTGGAGAACGCGCCTTCCATTCCGGAGCGAGGGCTATATCCGACATTCCCCTCACCGATTTATGTGGACAAGGTGTTGTGGTAGACATCTCTGATGCCGTATCTGACTACAGCCTCTACACCCCGGAGATGATTATGGAACGGGCCGAGGTGAAAGAAGGCGACATCCTTATCATCAACACGGGTTATCATAAATACGGCTGGGACCAGCCCGACACCTTCAACGAAGATGCTCAAGGTGGGGTTGAGTCAAAAGAGTTTGGTTATCTAATTCGACATCCTGGCCCCTCGCCTGACTTTTTCCAATGGGCTATGGATATGAAGCTCAAAATGGTGGGGGTTGATTGTGGTTGTGCCGAACACCCCATGAATACCGCCATTCGCTGGATGCACCAACGTGACTTTGAGAAGGCCGAGGCCAAATTAAAAGAGGAACACGGCAAATCCTGGGAAGAGATGTTCCCGCCGGAGGATTATTACGAGTTAACCCGCATCAAAATGCCTAAAGCCCACTTGCTGCTGGCCGAAGGTTTGGGTGGCGACATTGCCAAACTCAACAATCAGCGGGCCTGGATTATGCTTCAACCCATTCCCTTTATGGAAGTGGAAACCGCCTGGTGTCGGGCTGCGGCCATGCAAGCCCCAGATGGCAAAAGCAATGATGACTTTTTCGCCGTCATGGAGTCGGCTGAAATGCTCGACTTGACCCTGCCCTTTAGTGTCCAGACCCCCCAGTGGGCCAATTATGTACCCCTTACGGTTAAATATACCAAACGGGTTGGCGGAGAAAACTTTGGCCTGGGTCGTAACGGCTCTATTTGTCGAGCCAGCATTCACCTGGCAACCCATATGGACGGCGAAAAGCACTTTTGGCCAGCTGGTCGTACCATTGGACAGGTCCCGCTGGATGAATGGGTTGGCCCCGGAGTCATTGCCGACATCTCTCAGTTGGTCAGCAACTCCAGCGTTTACACCCCGGAGATGATAGAGAGCGTGGTTGAGGTTCGTGAAGGCGACATCTTGCTCATCAAAACTGGCTGGAATAAATATGGCTGGAACAGCCCCGACTCCGATGAATTTCGCTATATGATAAAACATCCCGGCCCCTCGCCCGATTTCTCCGCTTGGTGTATCGCCAAGAAACTTAAATGGTTGGGCATTGATGCCGTCAGTCAAGACCACCCTATGAACACCATCCAGCGTATCTGGCACCCCAAAACCTTTGAGGAAGCCAACCGCAAATTGGTAGAAGATTTTGGCAAAGATTGGGATGAAATGTATCCTTTAGACAAATTTTATCAGGACACCCACCTCAACCTGTTCCCCAAAAAGATTGTCCATGCCGAAAATCTGGGTGGCGCAATTGCCAACGCCGAAAGTGGTCGTTATTATATTGGGGCTTATCTCCAAAAAGGAATGGAAATCGCTTCAATGTGGGGCCGTTTTGTGGCATTTAAAGAAGGTAATTAGAAATTGAGTATATTACCAGAAGTCGAAAATTATTTGCAGGTGATAGAGTCTGTACGGGGTCAAGTTAAAGATTTAGTGGCCGACTTGCCCCCCGAAGCCCTCAATTGGTGTCCGCTTGCCGGAGATGACCATGCCACCAACTCACTGGCGGTCATTACCACCCATATTGCCGGGTCGGAGCATTTTTGGATTGGCGAGGTTGTTGGTCGTCATCCAGCCACCCGCATCCGGGAGTCTGAGTTTGTAGCATTGGTGGACAACACTACCCTGTTAATAAACCTTTTAGACAAGGTAGGCCAGGAAACCCGACAGGTTCTAACCGCCTTAACCCCTTATGAGCTGACAGAAATACGACAGGCCAGAAAAGAGCTTGAAGTTTCAGTCCGGTGGGCCATCTTACATGTTATTGAGCATACGGCTCTTCATTTAGGCCATTTACAAATCACCAAACAATTGTGGTTGGACTCACAACATTCAGCTGCCGGGGACTTGGTTAAATGAAACAGTAGGCCATTCAAAATCAATAACTTGAGCCTCATAACAGTCCCCGGCAGCTTTAAATTTGGACACCCAACTCTAACCCTAAAATTATCAAAGTAGTTTTATAGGTGAAATTCTATGAAACCAGCCCCATTTAAATATTTTGCACCTACCACCCTTGAGGAAGCTCTGGCCCTGATGGCCGAGTATGGCTACGAGGCCAAAGCCCTGGCCGGGGGACAAAGTTTGATCCCAACCATGAACTTCCGCCTGGCCCAACCCGAGGTTCTGGTCGACTTGAATCATATCGCCGAACTGGCCTACATTGAGCCTGGCAACGAGGGCGCTGTATCCATCGGGGCTATGACCCGCCAACGGGCTGTTGAACGTAGCCCTCTGGTTGCAGAGCATGTGCCACTGCTTCATGAGACCATGCCCTATATCGCTCACCCTCAAATTCGTAACCGGGGGACCTTTGGCGGCAGCATTGCCCACGCCGACCCGGCCTCCGAGTTGCCCGCCGTGGCTGTGACCCTTGAAGCGCAGCTCCGCCTCAGCAGCACAAACGGCGAGCGGGTAATTCTGGCCTCAGACTTTTTTATCGACCTTTTTGACACGGCCTTAGAGCCAGAAGAATTGCTGGTCGAAGTCACCCTGCCGGCCATGCCGCCCCGCAGCGGATACGCCTTTGAAGAGATCTCACGTCGACGTGGGGATTATGCCTTGGTCGGAGCCACCGCCAAAGTTGTGCTGGATAATAACCAGCGTTGCCAACAAAGCAAGCTGATTTACTTTAGCGTCGGCAATGGCCCTGTTAGAGCTTATCAGGCCGAAGCAACCTTACAGGGGCAAGAACTCACCGCCGAGGCCATCCAAGCCGCCGCCGAAACCGCCGCCGCCCAAGACATCGACCCCCCTGGCGATATTCACGCCTCGGTTGTTTACCGTCGCCACCTGGCTAAAGTATTAGCCCAACGGGTCTTAACCAAAGCTACACAGAGAGTAAAATATGGATGAATTATTTGAAGTTAGCGTGACTATAAACGGAACCACCTACAAACGCAGCATCGAACCCAGAATGTTGTTATCTGACTTTATTCGCCACGAAATCAATTTAACAGGCACTCATGTCGGTTGTGAGCATGGAGTCTGTGGGACTTGCACCATTTTATTCGACGGCCAACCCGTGCGCTCGTGCATTATGTTTGCCGTGCAAGCCAACGGACACAAAATCTTGACCATCGAAGGTCTGGCCTCTGAGGCTACCCTTGAAGGCTTACACCCTTTACAAGCCAGCTTCCGTGAAGCGCATGGTTTGCAATGTGGTTTTTGCACGGGCGGTTTTCTGCTGACACTTTTACCCTTTCTGGCAGAAAACAAAAACCCCAACGAGCAAGAAATTCGAGAGGCCATCTCTGGCAATATTTGCCGCTGCACCGGCTACCAACACATTGTCGATGCCGTCAAATTAGCCGCCGAGCATATTAATGGGTGAAAATTTTATGCCTCCAACAAATACCGATGTCGTGATTTGCGGGGCCGGCATTGCCGGAATTGCCGCCGCCTATTACCTGACCGTTCAACATGGTCTTAAAAACGTAATTTTGGTTGATGAGCGACCCCCCATGACCTTAACCAGCGACAAATCAACCGAATGTTACCGCAACTGGTGGCCTGGTCCCGGCGATGACATGGTTAGCATGATGAACCGCAGCATCGACCTGCTGGAAAGCCTGGCCCATCAATGTGATAATCGTTTTATCTTAAATCGACGGGGCTATCTTTACGCTACAGCTAACCCAGAGCGCATTGAAGATTTTAAACAAGCCGCCGAAGAATCTGCCGCTCTGGGAGCCGGGGCAGTGCGTTATCATTCGGGTCAGGGCGATGAAACCCCCTACAGCCCAGCCCCGCCGCATGGTTTTGAAAATCAGCCCACAGGCTGCGACCTCATCACCGATACAAAACTCATTCGAGAGCATTTCCCTTATCTGCCCGAAGACACCGTAGCCCTAATCCACGCCCGACGCTGCGGCTGGTTGAGTGGTCAACAGTTGGGTATGGTCATGCTCGAAGAGGCTCAAGCGCACGGGGCCACCTTGATTGAGGGCCAAGTGACCGGAGTCACCATCAACAACAATAAAGTCGAGGGCGTTCAAATTAATCGTCATGGTACTCAAGAGACCATTGCCACCAACAACTTTGTCAACGCCGCCGGCCCGTTTGTTAAAGAAGTCGCCAAAATGATGAATATCGACCTGCCAATCTTCTCCGAGCTGCATATCAAGTGGCACTTTAACGATAATTTGGCCGTGCTGCCCCGTGAAGCCCCCATGGTAATCTGGGCCGACCCGCAAAAGCTCAACTGGGCTGCTGAAGAAGCCGAATTTCTGGCCGAGTCAGAAGAGACCCGCTGGTTGTTGGACGAGTTCCCCATTGGACCTCACACCCGCCCCGAAGGACATGGCGACAGCACTATGATTCTGCTCTTGTGGGATTACCACGCCACCCCGGGCGAGGTGGTGCTTCCCCCGCCCATCGACCCCGATTTCCCCGAAGTGGTTCTGCGAGGAATTACCCGCGTTATTCCGGGTATGCAGCTTTATCTTGAACATATGCCCAAACCCAACATCGACGGCGGTTATTACACCAAAACGCAAGAAAATCGTCCCCTGGTTTGTCCCCTGCCTATTGAAGGGGCCTATTTAGTGGGGGCACTCTCCGGTTTTGGTCTGATGGCCGCCCCCGCCTGTGGCGAGCTACTGGCCGCCCATATTACCGGCAGCGATCTCCCCAGCTACGCCTCAGCCTTCAACCTCACCCGCTACAACGACCCCGACTACCAAAAACTACTAGAAAATTGGGGCGACTCAGGGCAGTTGTAACTACTCAGCCTTATGTCATTTCGAGGAGCTTGCGACGAGAAATCTTCATGCAGCAGTTATTGGTCTAATAATGATGACTATAACCCAATCTGATGGCAAAGATTTCTATCCATATATGAATTACCATACATGAATTACCATAAATGGCTCGAAATGACATGCCTGAGTAGTTACTTACTATTTACCATTTACTATTTACCAGGGAGTTCGACCAAACCTACGCTACAACAACGATAATGAAAACCATAATTAACGACCAGCAACCACTCAATCTCTTTACCACTAACTATTTACTGTTCACTATTCACTAATTTACTATTCACTATTCACTATTCACTTTTCACTTTTCACTTTTCACTGTTTACTATTTACCAAGGAGCAACCTATGTCAACACGATATTTTGGCAAACGCATAAAACGAAACGAAGATGTACGCATGTTAACCGGGCAAGCCCTGCACGTTGATGACGTTGACCTGCCCGACATGCTGCATGTGGCCCTTTACCGCAGCACCTTTGCCCATGGCCGCATTGTCAGCATCGACACCGCCGCCGCCCAAGAAATCCCCGGCGTAGTGGGAATCTACACCGCCGAAGATTTGGGCGACTACTGGCAACCGGGACCGCTCTTGGTCCCTCCGCCCCCCATCGACAATATGACCTTTCACCAGCGCACCCAGGTGCCATTGGCTAAAGACAAAGTTCGTTTTGTGGGCGAACCTATAGTCATGGTCGTGGCCGAAAACCGCTACATTGCCGAAGATGCCGTTGGCGAAATTTGGGTCGATATTGAACCTATTGCTGCCGTGGTTGATTTAGAGTACGCCCTCAGCGCCGAGGCCCCGCTTATCCATGAGGATTTAGACTCCAATATGGCCGCCCACGTTGTCCAAACCAAAGGTGACTACGACGCAGCCGCCAAAGAAGCCGATGTGGTTATCAAACGACGTTTGCTGTATGACCGTGGCACCGCTGCGGCGATGGAAAATCGGGGCATTGTGGCCCATTGGGATGTCAAACAGAGCCACCTGACCATGTGGGACACCACCCAGGCCCCCATCTTTATCCGCAACATTGTAGCCGGGAGTTTGGGCCTGTCGGAGCATCAGGTACGCGTGGTCGCCCCCTTTATTGGTGGCGGTTTTGGTCCCAAAATTATGATGGGTTATCAAGAAGAGATGCTGGTTCCCTGGGTCTCATTTAAGCTAAATCGGCCCGTCAAATGGATAGAAGACCGTCAGGAAAACTTCTTTGCCACCACCCAAGAGCGGGGTCAGGTGCATGATGCCGAGTTAGCCTTGCGCCAAGATGGCCTCATCTTGGGCCTCAAACAGACCTTCATCCACGACACCGGAGCCTACGACCCCTACGGCCTGACCATCCCTCTTAACAGTCAGGCCAACGCCCTGGGACCATACAAAACACCCAACTATTACGGCGAATTTAAAGTCGCCTTTACCAATAAACCCATCGTCACCCCCTATCGCGGGGCCGGACGGCAGCATGGCGTTTTTGTCATCGAACGTTTGCTCGATATTGCAGCTAAAGAGTTGGGCCTGACTCCGGCTGAAATTCGGGCTAAAAACTTTATCCAGCCCCAAGACTTCCCCTACAATCACGAAATTATCTTCCAGGACTTTGCCCCCCTGACCTTTGATAGTGGCAACTACCAACCCACCCTCGACTCTGCCCTGGAGATGATTGGCTACGAACAATTTATAAAAGAAGAACAACCCCGCCTCCGGGCCGAAGGCAAACGGGTGGGTTTGGGCATCGGCGCTTATGTCGAAGGCACGGGCATTGGTCCCTACGAGGGGGCCAGAATTACCGTTGGCACCAGCGGCAAGGTCAGCGTAGCCACGGGCATTGGCACCCAAGGACAGGGCCACTACACCTCCTTTGCCCAAATTGTGGCCGATGAAGTCGGCGTTGACGTGCGCGATGTCTACCTGGTTTCGGGCGACACCGACCAATTCCATTGGGGGGCCGGAACCTTTGCCAGTCGCGGGGCAGTTGTAGCCGGGAGCGCCATCCACAGCGCCGCCACCAAAGTGCGCCAAAAAATCCTCAAGCTGGCCGCCGAGCAACTCGAAGTAGCCGCCGCCGACCTCGAACTGAGCGAGGGCGAAGTGCGGGTCAAGGGTGTCCCCGAATCGGCCATTAAGTTGGGCGATTTAGCCGCTCAGGCCAACCCCTTGCGCGGAGCCGTCAAACCGGGCACCGAACCTGGTCTGGAGGCCACCTCCTACTTTGGGCCGGAAAGCGGCACCACCGCCAGCGGCGTTCACGCCATGATTGTCGAAGTAGACCCCGACACCATGCTGGTCGAAATCAAGAAGTACGTAGTCGTTCACGACTGTGGCAGGGTCATAAACCCCCTCATCTTAGACGGCCAGATTCACGGAGGCGTAGCCCAGGGCATTGGCAACGCCTTTTATGAGCAGCTTCATTTTGACAAGAATGGTCAGTTACTCAACGCCTCCTTTATGGATTACCTCCTCCCCACCGCCCTGGACGTGCCCCACATCGAAATCGGCCACCACGAAACCCCCTCCCCCCTCAACCCCTTAGGCATCAAAGGTGCCGGAGAAGCCGGAGCCATCCCCACCGCCGCCGTCTTCGCCCAAGCCATCGAAAACGCCCTCGGCGACGACTCCCCCGAAATCCTAGAAATCCCCCTCAGCCCCAATCGATTGTTTGAGTTGGTGTATGGGGAGTAATAATTGAGGGCTATAACCTTTGTTTCGGCCAACTGCTCCCGCCGGATTTGGCAATCCGGCGGTTATGGCCTGGGTTTTGCAATCCAGACCGAGCGGATGGCCCAAACGAAGATCATAGCCACCAAGACCTTTTTTGGTTAGAAGCATCATCAAGGCTAAAATGGAGTCCTTGATCGTGCAATCATAACCTAAGTCATTAATAGCGAGGTCAATACAATGACCGAAAAAATAATTAACAACCCCCACGACCGTTTTTTTAGAGCCACCTTCGCCCGCCGCGAAACCGCCCTCAACTTTTTACAAACTTATTTGCCCCCTGAAATTGTCCAAGTTTTTGATTTTTCCACCTTTGAAATTAGCAAAGATACTTTTGTTGACACCGAATTGCAGAAGAGTTCCTCTGATGTCCTGTACAAAGTTGGGGCCGCAGGTGGAGGGCAAGCTTGTATTTACATCCTGTTTGAACATAAAAGCTATCAAGATAAAATGGTAGCTTTTCAAATCCTAAAATACATGGTTAAGATTTGGGAACTGCAACGCCAGCAAAACAAAGAACAAAAAGACAAGCAACCATATCCTCTGAAACCTATCTTTCCCTTAGTGATCTATCACGGTCTAAAAGGCTGGCGAATCGACCTCAGTTTTGCCAACCTGTTTGATAAAATGGATTTACCGGATGTCTTGAGACCTTATGTCCCTGATTTTAAATATTGGTTATTTGACTTGAGCCAATACAGCGATGCGGACATAAAAGGGGAAGTGATTTTACGATTGGCCGCATTATTGCTAAAATATATAAGACGGGGTGATTTGAAAGAAGCCTTAGGGCGCATATTGCCCTTATTGCTCGAAATTGAGCAAAAAGAAACGGGTTTAGAATACATCGAAACGGTCTTAAGGTATCTAACCTCCGGAACTGATAAGATAACAAAAGATGATCTAAATAAACTATTAAGAAAAGTGTATACCGAAGGAGAAAAATTAATGCCAACCATAGCTGAACAATGGGTAGAACAAGGCAAAGAAATAGGCGAAAAAAAAGGTGAGCGCAAAGCATTAAATCGGACTCTAACCGTTCGTTTTGATGTTGTTTTAGGAGAATTTGATGAACGGTTTGAGCCTCTTGATTTAAAGTCACTCGAACAGCTTAACGAGGTGGCTTTGACGGTTCAAACTCTGGCTGAATTTAAAAAGGCTCTGGCTGAGATGGTCTCGACGCAAGAAACAACATCACCTCGCTCTGATAATGGTGAAGAGCAAGAAAGGTTATGACCCTAAAGTTGATCTCCTCTACTTCCACTTTGAGGAAAAACCAGTCTCAACCCATAGCAAAATGCGCGACGATAGCATTATCCCGGACTACAAAGATAACACTTTGGTCGGATTAACAGTTCTTGAAGCATCTCAGCGATAAAGAGATTATCAGCGTTACAACGTTTTGTGCCGACAACAAACTTCGATTTCCCTCTCATCATGAGTAATATTGTCGCGCAAAGGATTTTAACCGCCACCCCGATGATAAACTATTGCCCTTAAAGCTCAAATTAAACAACATTTGACGACGTGTGTATTGTGTGTATAATTATATAATGACCAGTCGCAAAGTAATTGCCAGGTTAAAAAAAGAGGGCTGGATTTTGGTACATATCGTGGCAGCCATCATCACTACAAGCATCCTGACAAATCTACTCGTGTAACCGTTCCTCATCCCAAAAAAAATTTACCAATGGGAACGTTACGAAGTATCTATCGACAAGCCGGTTGGCATTGGTCGGGAAAGAAGTGACTTATGCACTATCCCATTATTATTCATAAAGACCCTGACACCGATTACGGTGTTACCGTGCCTGATTTGCCCGGCTGTTTCACGGCTGGCAAAACAATGAACGAGGCTTTTAATCAAGCCATCGAAGCTATCGAATGTCATTTAGAAGCCTTACTTTTAGATAGCGAACCCCTCCCTACCCCCCAAAGCATAGAATATCATCAACACAACCCCGACTATCAAGATGGAACCTGGGCCTTGGTCACAGTAAACCTCACCAAAATATCGGGCCAAACAAAACGAGTAAACATCACCCTCCCAGAGCGAATCTTAACCCTGATGGATAAATATGCCCTGGAGTCTGGTCAAACCCGCTCAGGTTTAATCGCCGAAGCAAGCATAGCCTACATTGCCTCTCAACAGGAATAAACCTCACGATTTTGGATTTACGATTTTGGATTTACGATATGTTGAGGGTCTTATTGTTACCCAATCCAATTATCCAAGTTATTTAATCGCTTATCCTAAGCGACTACAAGACCACCCGACCAAGCGACCACCCACCAAGCCCCATCCAATCGAGCAACCAACCCCCGCACCCCTGCCCTCTTGCCCCCTGCACCCTACCTCCCCTGCTCCCTTGCAGCCCGGCCCCCTTCTGCCCCCAATCCCCCGCCCTCGCCTCACCTTGCAAAGTCTAGTGCTGCTTCCTATAAGTTTTTGGGGTAATTCTTACTTCAATCGAGGGGGTTTTGGCTTTTGCTCGCTGGGGTAATTGGGGGGACACTCCCGTTACACTCCCATTACACTCCCATTGACCGAGGTTATGGTTGTTAGAAATGTACCTACTGCCAGAAACCCATCATAGCTGGTTTGACAAGTTGTCTTGGCCCTAAAAACTTTTGAAATGGAGGGCTAGACTCCCCCTCTCCCAAATTGGGAGAGGGGGCTGGGGGGTGAGGGCCTTCAAGAGTCCTCCGAAACGCCCAAAGCCAAAACCTATGGTATAATCAAAGCACAAGCACAAACCAACCAATCGGGGCCATCCCCATCCTTTTAATGTAAACCAGAAAGGCGGCAGACATGGCGCGTGACAAGGCATATCGCCAAGCAGAAAAGAAAATCGAACAAGCGCGGTACTCGGGGACAACGAAACTTAGCCTTCGCTATATGAAACTTACCGAACTACCTGAGCCGCTCGGACAACTCACACAGTTGCAGTCGCTGAACCTCTCCTCCAACCAACTGACGGCACTGCCTGAGTCGCTCGGACAACTCTCGCAGTTGCAGGAGATGGACCTCTCCGACAACCAACTGACGGCACTGCTCAAAGATAAAGACCCCAGCTCCGGCTTCGGCGGCCTCATCCGCGTCCGCAACAAGCGTCAGGAGTTTCTATGGGTGCATGAGCGGTTTGAGGAGGAGTATTAGCGAGATATATATTCTGTACGTTTCCCGTTGCATAAACGGGTTCCGACCTCCTCCCTTGTATGGGGGAGAATTACTTTATTCGTTTTTACTGTTGGTGTCAATTTTCGACCAAACTTATCTTACCAGGAGATTGGAGATTGGGGGATAATCCAAATGGGCCAAACGAGTGATTTGAGCAATACTTGACACCTGCTTCTGCTTACAGTAGACTTACGCATAATGATTTGTAAGTGAACCAAAAATGGATAATACAGCTATTTTCACCCGTCAACAACTTACCAAAGCTATTAACGAACTTCCCGTCGAAGTTCTGCCTGAACTTGCCACTTTTATCGACTATCTTCGTTTCAAAGTTACCCCACCGCTACCATCACCAGAAGTAGAAACACCAGAAAATTCAGGTTCGGCATTTTTGCTTTCTATTGCCAACCTTGGGGCCGCTAGTGAAGATGATATTTCAGAACGGGATGAAGAAATTTTAGCCAACGAAATTGACCCCATTCGTGGTTGGGGTCTCAAACAAGATAATCCCCAATGACCGCCATTTTGGATACTAGCTTTCTGCTAGCTACGACCAATACCAAAGACCGCAACCATACTCAGGTCCTTAAGGTTGCCCGTACAATAAACGACCCTCTCATTCTCCCTGTTTCCGTTCTTCCTGAAGCCTGTTATCTCATCGCTTCACGATTGGGGCATAAGGCAATGCGTCTTTTTCTTAAACAACTTGTCGCCAGTGATACCATTCTTGAGTCAATCACCTCCGCTGATCTTCAACGTGCCACTGAAATCTTGGACAAGTATGCTGATAGTCGGCTAGATTTTGTAGATGCCACCATTGTTGCTATTGCTGAAAGGCGAAACATAACCCGTGTTCTAACCCTGGACCGTCGTGATTTCACCATCATTCGTCCGAAACATTGCCCTTATTTTGAGATACTACCCTAGTGCTACTTCCCATAGAGTCATAAAATCCAAATAAAACCAAAGAGGTAACAAACAACGTGAGTGTTAAAGAAATTATTCTTAACTATATCAATGATCAGGATGAAAAGTTATCATACATCGCCCAAGAAATTTGGGAGCATCCCCAGATTGCCTTACAGGAGGAGTTTGCCGCAACTTTATTGGCTAAAGAGCTAGAGGCAGATGGTTTCTCGCTTGAGTGGGGGGTGGGCCAAATGCCGACCGCCTTTGTAGCCACCTGGGGAACAGGCCAGCCCATCATCGGCTTTTTGGGTGAATATGATGCCCTGCCCGGTTTATCTCAAAAAGTAGCTAGTGCCAAAGACCCCCTCGAGGTGGAAGGGCCGGGACATGGCTGCGGCCACAATCTATTTGGCACCGCCTGTATGGGGTCGGTTATGGCCCTCAAACGGGCTATGCAGCAAGAAAATATCAAAGGAACCATCCGCTTTTATGGCTGTCCGGCAGAAGAAACCCTAATGGGCAAAACATTTATGGCCCGGGCTGGCACCTTTGATGACCTCGAAGCCGCCATAAGCTGGCATCCTGGCAGCACCAACATCGTCTGGAACGGCTCTTCACTGGCTTTGAACTCCTTCAAGGTCAACTTCTACGGTGTCGCCGCCCATGCCGGGGGTGCGCCCCATTTAGGACGCAGTGCCCTCGACGGCGTTATGTTAATGGATGTCGGCGTTAACTATCTCCGCGAACACATTATGCAAGAGGCCCGAATTCACAGTGTGGTCACCAGCGGCGGTTTAGCCCCTAATGTCGTTCCGGCCTACGCTCAGGTCTGGTATTTTGTACGCGCCCCTCACCGAGAGCAGGTTGACGAGATTTATGCCCGTATGTTAGACATTGCCAAAGGGGCCGCCCTGATGAGCGGCACCAGCCATGATATAAACTTCCTCACCGGCTGTTACGATCTCCTACCCAACAACACCCTTTCAGACTTACTGCTGGAAAAAATGCAAGAAGTAAATGACATCAAATTTACAGACCAAGAACGTGCCTTTGCCACAGAACTTCAGGCCACCTTTCCCACAGGCTCGGTTGAACGGGGCTTTGAGTGGATGAAAAAATCGGCCAAATCTGGCATTTCTGAGACCGACATCAACAATCCACTCTGGGAACAGGTTTTGCCCCACTCTGACACGCCACCTTTAATGGGAGGTTCAACAGAAGTGGGTGATGTCAGTTGGATAACGCCCACAGGTCAACTAACAACCTGCTGTTGGCCTTTGGGGACACCGGGGCATAGTTGGCAAACTGTAGCCTCCTCCGGTTCAAGCATTGGGGCTAAAGGCATGTTATTTGCCGCCAAAGGCATGGCCCTGGCCGGTCTGGACTTACTCACCAAACCCGACCTACTGACCCAAGCCCAAGCCGAATTCACTCAGGCCAAAAATGGCAAAAAATATATCACCCCCCTACCCGATGAAGCTATACCACAATAAAAAATGAGAATTAAACCAATCTTTCAACATCAAATTTGGCATTTATTATCAATCATAATCCTTTTGGCTGCTTTACAACTATTTGTGGCTAACAATGACAAGGCCTTGTCAGGTGACTTAGGGGGGATTAACAGCACAACCTGGTTTTGGTTAGCAGTCGCCATTCCTATTATTCATCAACTCTATGTTTGGCTTATCTGGCGACTGGAACTCTACCAAAACACATTTACAGCCCGGCTTGGCCTGAGCCGGGCTTTTAACATTTATGCCGGCGGGTTTGCCCTTCTCTTTGTTAGCCGTTTGATTTTTATTATTATCTTAGCCTTCAGTAACCAAAATTCACTCAGCATAAACCCACTGTTTACCTACATAATAGCAGCCGCAATTACGCCAGTGGTGATTTATCTCTTTTATTCTGTAAAAAAGTATTTTACGCTTGAAAGAGCTTTTGGCATTGACCATTTTGATAAAACTTACCATAAACCCTACGTCAAAGAGGGGATTTTTCGCTACACAGACAACGGTATGTACATCTATGGGCTGATGATTCTCTATTTACCGGGATTACTTTTGCTTTCTCAAGCGGCTTTGCTGGTGGCCCTATTTAATCATATTTATATCTGGGTTCATTATTACTGTACCGAACGCCCTGACATGTATGTAATTTATGGCAAAGCACCTGGAAATTAAATCCAGCAAATCTATTCTCTAGAATTAGTGCAACATTGGATTGACACCCAAAATCCGTCCTCTGAAACCATCACCCTAACTTTAAAAAACATTCGTGACCGGGGCAATTATATCCCAAAATCAAATCACCCTTTGTATGCTTGGTGGGAAAAACATATATCCAATTAAGGGGATAATTCAGTAGTACATACAGCAACTTGTAAGAAACGGCAACCCTTAATATAATTAGATCAGAGGGCTTATTTATTTCAATCCACTGATCAGAAATCATAAGGGTGCATTCCACTATCTAATAAACTGTTAACTATTCACTGTTCACTATTCACTGTTCACTGTTCACTATTCACTTTTCACTTCCAGTCAATATATCTTTTCTCGTAGGCATATTTTATAATCTCATGGCACAATTAAAGAACAATTCAATATTAAACAATCTAACACTTTCTAAAGAAAATGGAAATCTTAGGGACGAGCTTGATACTTGGGACAAAAATGACCTGATAGATTACGCCATACTTATCACCCAGGCTCTAGCCGAAGAACAAGAAGCGGTCGAAAATATGACCTCGCAATATACGTCTGCCCAAAATTGGGCTTTGGGTATGGCCTTGATCGAAGAAATTGGGCGGAGTTTGGCTTCAACCCTGGATTTGAATGAGGTCTTAAGACGTCTATTAAGCCGCAGCTATAGCGCCATTAATGTTGAAGATGGCTCTATTATGTTAGTCGAAGAGCCTTCCGGCGATTTAGTATCGCAGATTATTCTGGGTGATCTATCAAAAGGGGATCAACCATTCCGGGTTCCAAAAGGGCAGGGCATTGCCGGAGAAGTTGTTGACACAGGTATTCCGGTTATTGTAAATGATGTGCATAAAGATAAACGTCATTTCAAAAAAATTGATGATACCACCGGTTTTGTCACCAATTCGATTTTGTGTGTACCTATCCTGACCCACGAAAAGGTATTAGGGGTCTTAGAAGTGGTCAACAAAAGAAGCGGTCCCTTTACCCAACAAGACCAAATTTTATTAAGTTCCATTGCCAACTATGCCGGGATTGCCATTGAAAATGCTCAACTTCATCAGAAGGTTGTTGAGGAACGAAACCACGTTATCCATGCCCAGGTAGAAGTCAGTCATAAATTACAGCGTGACCTACACGATGGCCCAACTCAGCTAGTCGCTGCTGTGCAAATGAGCATAGATTTTTGTCAACAGGCTTTGAAACATGATGCCATCCCGATGGCAATTGATGAATTACAAAATATGATGGATTTGGCTAAACGAACCAGTCACCAAATGCGCACCTTGCTCTTTGAGTTACGCCCCCTGATTTTAGAAACCAAGGGGCTAGTGCCGGCCCTACAGTTTTACCTTGAGCGGCGGCAAGAGGAAGAAGATGAAATAAAACTCCACTTTGTCTGTAACTCTGATCAGGTGGATAATAAAGTTAGCCGTATGGAGCCTGATATCGAAGCTGCTCTTTTTGCTATCATTCAAGAATCAGTTAACAATGCAGTCAAACATGCCCAGGCCGATAATATTTTTGTTCGTTTAACCGAAGAGCATGACCATCTGACTTTAAGCATTACCGATGACGGCGAAGGCTTTGACGTGCATAAGGTTATCAAAGATTATGAAGAACGGGGCAGTTATGGCATGGTCAACCTGCGTGAACGGGTTGCCATCGCTCAGGCTCAATACTCCATCAACTCTGCCCCTGGCGAAGGCACCGAAATTTTAATCTATGATGTGCCGCTGGATAAAGTTAAAGCCAAGGAGTGAGCTGACAATGCCTATGGAATGGCAATTAAATAAGGCAGAAATGATACGCACTACGCATTACTAGAAAAGCCGGGAAAGCCCCTGGTCTTTAGACAGGGGATGGGCCTAACAAGTTTGGCTGGCCAGAATCTTAGCTTTATCATAAGCTCAATCCGGCTTTTCTTTAAGAAAAACCCCATTGAGCGTTCAGGAAGCCCCCTTACTTTAGTGGGGGGTTTTTCACCATTGCCAGAATACCATAGCAGGAAGTTAATTAATTCTCATTGCTATGCAGCCACATGCTGGCTGAGTTCCAACGTCGGCACAGCCACCTGAATTTCGGGGCGGGTGCCAGTAGACCCAACCGTTCCTTTGGGAGCTACTTTCCAAAACATCCCCAAACGAGAAATCCAATTATCTAAAATAGCTTGGGCATGGTCACTGCCTGTCAGCCGCACATGACGAGTTAAAAGCATCCGTAACAAATCAATATCGGCCTTGCTGGTCAGGCGGACCAACTGGACCATATCAGGGTTAATACGTTGGGTTAAATGATGGCCTTCATCTAACACAAAGGCCAGCCCACCACTCATGCCTGCCCCAAAGTTATAACCTGTACAACCTAACACAACAACCACCCCACCCGTCATATATTCGCAGCCGTGGTCACCTATACCCTCAACCACCGCCGTTACGCCACTATTACGCACCGCAAAGCGTTCTCCAGCTTGACCCGCTACAAATAGGCTCCCATTAGTCGCCCCATAAAGGACCGTGTTGCCGATAATTACATTATCACTGGTCACTAAAGCTGACTTTAAGGGGGGACGAACCATAATCTGGCCGCCATTCATGCCTTTGCCCACATAGTCATTAGCCTCACCAATGACGCTTAAATTCAGGCCCGACACATTAAACGCCCCAAAGCTTTGACCCGCACTCCCGTGAAAGGTGATGTCGATAGTTCCAGCGGGCAAACCTTGATTGCCATACTTTTTGGCGATTGCCCCAGACAATGTTGAGCCAATTGTTCGGTCAAGATTGCTGATAGGTAAAGTTAATTGAACTGGCTCACCATGTTCAAGGGCCGCTTGGGCCTCGCTAACCAACAACGCATTTAAATCATTAACCGCCACCAATGAGTCAGCATGAGCCGAACGAATCCCAAAATGGCGGGGCGCCTCATTAATCCGGGTCAATAAGGGCGATAGCTCAAGCGCATCGCTAAAAGAATCGCCTGTTGGTATCTGTTGTAACAGTTCAGTCCGGCCAATAATTTCCTCCAAGCTCCCAAAACCCAGTTGAGCCAGGATTTGGCGCACTTCTTCAGCCACATAGTGCATATAAGCCATGACGTGTTCTGGCCTACCCCCAAATTTGGCCCGTAACTCCGGGCGTTGAGTGGCAACCCCCACCGGACAGGTATTATTATGGCAAGCACGGGCAATCAGGCAGCCCTCAGCCACCAAAACTGCCGTGCCAAAGCTGTATTCATCGGCCCCCAGAATGGCGGCCATAACCACATCGCGGCCTGTTTGTAAGCCGCCATCGGTTCGAACCTTCACCCGGTCACGTAGATTGTTAATTTGCAAAGTTTGTTGGGTCTCGGCCAAACCTATCTCCCAGGGCAAACCCACATTTTTGATACTGCTCCAGGCGGCTGCACCCGTTCCCCCGGAGTGGCCTGCGATATGAACGGCATCTGCTCCCCCTTTAACCACCCCTGTGGCTACAGTACCTACGCCAGCCTCGGCCACCAATTTAACCGAGACCGCTGCCGTTGGGTTGACCTGCTTTAAATCATAAATCAGTTGGGCCAAATCCTCAATGCTGTAAATGTCGTGATGAGGCGGAGGAGAGATGAGCGTAATACCAGGCGTTGTCTGGCGAATGGCTGCAATCTCAGCCGTGACTTTATGGTCGGGCAATTGCCCCCCTTCGCCGGGTTTAGCCCCCTGCGCCATTTTAATCTGTAACTCATCCGCAGCCATCAAATAGGCTGGGGTCACGCCAAAACGTCCTGATGCAATCTGTTTGGTGCGGTCATTCCGTTCATTATCATAACGACCCACAGCCGAACCGCCCTCGCCACTATTGCTGCTGCTCCCCAAACGATTCATGGCCATAGCTAGCGTCTCATGGGCTTCGCTGCTTAAGGCCCCGTGTGACATAGCTGCCGTAGAAAAACGGGGAAAAATAGCTTCCAACGGCTCTACCTCTGCTAAATCAAGCACCGGGCGACCTGAGTCGCCAAAATCTAACATATCCCGCAGGGATAAAGCTGGTTTTTCTGCCAGCAGAGCCGTAAACTCTTTGAAGGCCACAAAACCAGCCCTAAAATTCTCACCCTCAAACGAGCGAGCTACGGGGTGCGAATACGTCAACTCAAAGTTGGATTTTTGCCCTCCTGTCCCCTCGGAAATTGCCTCAGATTCTTCTCTCTTGGGAGGGGCGGGGGAGACTAAATTGACGTGCATGGGGACAGGTAAAGAGGCTTCTTGGCTCAGAACGCCGGCCATACGTACCGCCCTATGTAACGCTTTAACCGTTTGGGGGTCGTAGGCGTGGACTTCACCACCACGCTTAAATTTGTAGAAGCCGGGGCTTTGGATTTCCGGTTTTTGGGAGTCGGCATAAGCGGCTTTATGCCAGCGTTGAACCTGGCTGGCAATTTCTGGCAAGCTGATACCGCCCAGCCGGGAGACCGTGCCGCTGAAAAATTGGTCGACCAAATCTTGCTTCAAACCAATCGCCTCGAAAATTTGGGACCCGGTATAACTATCAACGGTTGAAATGCCAACTTTAGACATAATTTTCAATAATCCGGCCTCCAAAGCTCGAATATAATTCTTCTTGGCAATGCTCATGTCAAGCTTTATCTTTTTAGCTTGCACTTGATTTTCAACGGTCGCCAGAGCCAAATAGGGGTTAACCGCGTTGGCTCCATAACCAATAACACAGGCCAGATGATGAACCTCACGCACCTCACCACTTTCCAGAATAAGACTAACCCGCATCCGTTTGCCCTGCCGCACCAAATGATGATGAACCGCCCCCACTGCCAGCAAGTTAGGTATAGGTGCATGGCGGTCATCAATGCCCAGATCACTTAAAATGATAATGGTATGTCCCTCATCAATGGCCCGTTCAGCCATAGTGCAGAGGCGGTCAAGTGAGCGACGCAAGCCATCTACATCCTGTTCAACAGGGTAGCGCATAGGAATAGTGTGGTGTCGAAAGCGCGGGTCGCCCAAACCCTTTAATTTCGCCAGGTCTTTGTCGGTCAAAACCGGGCTGGCCAGCTCAATCATGTGGGCGTGTTTAGCCGACTCGCTTAGCAAGTTGGGCCTTGCCCCCAAACGGGTGGTCAGCGACATAACAAAGGTCTCGCGTAGGGGGTCGATGGGTGGATTTGTCACCTGAGCAAAACGTTGCTTAAAGTAATGAAAAAGCGGACGCGCTTTGGCTGACAAAACAGCCAGGGCGGTATCATCGCCCATAGAACCGGTGGGTTCTTTACCATCCTTAGCCATAGGCCGAATAATAACCGTCATCTCCTCATTGGTATACCCAAAAGCTGCATGTAAACGGGCCAACCATTGCGAGGTGGTATTAACCTTAGGCGGGATGGGGTAATCATACCCATATCCATTTAATCTAAATTGGGCCGGACGGGTTTCAGTGGCTACCGCTTTAAGACCCGGCAGCCACTCTTGATATTGAGGGCGACGGGCCAAATCATTCTTAACGTGATTATTGGTCATAAAAAGGCAGCGCTCCAGGTCAACCAAAATCATTTGACCGGGGCCAAGTTTACCTTTGCTAACAATTAAACCTTCATCTACAGTAGCTACCCCTGCCTCCGATGCAGCGATAATTAAATTGGTGCTGGTGGTCAGGTAACGCATAGGACGCAAACCATTGCGATCTAAAATTGCCCCTACCCGGCGACCATCGGTAAACATAATAGCTGCCGGACCGTCCCACGGCTCCATCAGAGCCGCATGATAACGATAAAAAGCATGCTGGTCGGGGTGGATGTCGAGCAAACTTTCCCAGGCTTCCGGAACCAACATCGCCATACTGTGATGAATGTCACGCCCGGCCCGAACCAGCATCTCCAACACATTATCAAGTCGGCCAGAATCGCTACCAGAGGTGCCAATGACGGGTTTCAGGCCATCATCTTGAGCCGGCCAATAAGGCGAAGCCAGAGTCGACTCCCTGGCCCGCATCCAGTTAAGATTACCTTGCAAAGTGTTGATTTCGCCATTATGAGCCACCATACGGAAGGGTTGGGCGCGTTGCCAATTGGAGGTGGTGTTGGTACTGTAACGGGTGTGTATCACAGCCAGCGCACTTTCAAAGCGAGGGTCAATCAAATCCGGATAAAAATCGCCCAAATAGGGAGAAAGCATCAAACCTTTATAAACCACCGTCTGGGCCGACAGAGAAACGGTGTAAAAGTTATGCTTCTCAGCCACACCTTCCACATAGCGCCGGGCAGTGAATAATGCCCGTTCAAAAGCTTCGCCAGGGGTGATTTGCGACGGACGACGAATGATGAGTTGTTTGATTAAGGGTCGGGTGCGTTGGGCTGTTTGGCCCAAAACATCGGGGTTGACTGGCACATCGCGCCAGGTGAGCAGGTTGGGAAGCTGATGTTCAGGGTCAAGGTATTGGGTTAAAATTTCGGCAATGGTTGAAGTTGCGCCCAGATTTTCAACAGACAGAAAGAACATACCCAACGCATAATCCCCCGCCGCTGGTAAATCTTCGACTTCATCAGCCAGGATACCGTGCGGCAGATGCAGCAAAATACCGGTCCCATCACTAGAAAGGCCGTCAGCATCAATGCCGCTACGATGGGCCATGCGACCAATGGCTTCCAGAGCCAGGCTTACAATATCATAGCCAGGCACACCTGTAGTACGGGCAATAAATCCAATACCGCAAGCAGCGTGTTCAAATTCCGGGCGATAGAGGTTATGTTGCTCTTGTTGAAGCATAATCAAAGGTCTCCTTTTCTATTACCACCCAAAACATCCCCCCAAACTACATCCCGATAGCTGGTATAGTGTTTAAGTACCGGGGACTGTCTCCAAGTATGGGACTTGGTAAAATTAGACAGCGGTAATATCGCTTGGAGGGGGTGCGCCATACTATGGCGAGTAACCCCCAACATCTTGTGGGCACAAATTGATAGCGGTAGTTTATACCGCACCTCATCCAAAATCAACTACAGCGATTGCAATCGCTGCCCCACAACAGTCCCCGGCACTTTTTAATTTGGATTTAGGGAGTTCCGAAAAAATAATGACCCCAAAATCATCAGGACAATTTAAGTTTTGAGATAGATACCTTTTCAACGGAACTCCTTTAAAGGCTTTTTCAGGTTATTTAGGCTAGATAAGATTTGAAATCTTGTAGTTTTGGGATC
>PJEL010001315.1_pt1 | contig 25713 bp, 16 predicted proteins | sample 1853271 | NCBI WGS metagenome assembly PJEL01 (sample SAMN08108733, study PRJNA415343) | Invertebrate metagenome, whole genome shotgun sequencing project. | host: Globobulimina | place: Sweden: Gullmar Fjord | collected 2015-08
GCTCGAACCAGTGACCCTCGCCTTGTAAGGGCGATGCTCTCCCAACTGAGCTAACCGCCCAATTAAAATCTGATAAAGCTGAGACCAATTCTTTAGGGTAAAGTATTGGTGGGCGGTACTGGGCTCGAACCAGTGACCCTCGCCTTGTAAGGGCGATGCTCTCCCAACTGAGCTAACCGCCCAGCTTTATCTCTTAAACAGCTTAACTGCTCAAGTGGTGCGTATTATAGGGAGGCCAAAAAAAGAGTCAACACTAATTTCAAAAAAATGATTTGTTCGGACAAATCTTAAACAAACTGTATAAAAAAAGCTTTTTTTGTTTGTTTTATAAACTGTTCTGAATAGTTAAAGTGATAAATCTTGGTACTTAAGTTTATAAATCCGTTTTAGTGGCGTTTACTATGAACTCCCATTGGTCTTTTGAAACCGGTTGGATAGAAAGTCGGCTTCGTTTTACTAATACCATATCGTCTAACGCTGGCGTTGCTTTTATAGTAGTTAAGGATAAAAACGAATTAGCATGCGATTCGTATTTTATATCGATTGATACCCACCTCGGTTTATCTTGGGTTGCCTTACTATCAAAATATTTACTTTCAGGATCAAATTGAAGCGGATCGGGGTAGGGCTCTGAAACCACAGAGGCAAAACCAGCAATACCAACCGTTTTACAACTTGAATGATAAAAGAGTACACCATCGCCAACTTTTATATCATCGCGAATTAAATTCCTAGCCTGGTAGTTTCTAATTCCATCCCAACGGCCAATACTATTTTTCTCAGCTTTTAAGCTATCGATGCTATATTCATCAGGTTCTGATTTAAATAACCAATATTGCATTTTAAGTCCCTCACGTTTTTCTATAGAATAGCGTGCAAATTTTAATGAATAAACTAAATGGATACATTAATGAGCGTTGTTACTCGTTTTGCCCCAAGTCCTACGGGCTATTTACATGTTGGCGGTGCACGTACTGCACTATATTCTTGGTTATACGCTAAGCGTAATAATGGTAAATTTATATTACGTATAGAAGATACTGACCTCGAACGTTCTACTCCAGAAGCAGTTCAAGCAATTTTAGACGGTATGTCTTGGTTGGGTATGGAAGGAGATGGCGAGGTTTTTTATCAAACCAAACGTTTTGATACTTATAAGAAGTATGTTCAACAATTAGTAGACGAAGATAAAGCTTATAAGTGTTATTGTAGCAAAGAGCGTTTAGAGAGTTTACGTGAAGAACAAGAGAAAAATGGCGAACGTACTAAATATGATGGTAAGTGCCGTGATTTAAATGACGCTGATCAACCTGCAGATGCACCTTTCGTAATTCGTTTTAAAAACCCTACAGAGGGCGCGGTTGAATTTAAAGATTCTATTCGTGGTGATATGCGCATTGCTAACGAAGAAATGGATGATTTAATTATTCAGCGAACTGATGGCACGCCAACTTATAACTTCTGTGTCGTTATCGACGATTGGGAAATGGAAATGACTCACGTTATTCGTGGCGAAGACCATTTATTAAATACCCCACGTCAAATTAATATCTTTGAAGCTCTAGGTGCTCCAGTTCCACAATATGCGCATTGCTCTATGATTTTGGGTGATGACGGTAAAAAGTTATCTAAGCGTCATGGCGCTGTTAGCGTAATGCAATATCGTGACGATGGTTACTTGCCTCAAGCCGTTATCAATTATCTAGTTCGTTTAGGCTGGTCACATGGCGACCAGGAGATTTTTAGCCTAGAAGAGCTATTTGAGTTATTTGATATCAACGACATCAATAATTCGGCATCAGCGTTTAACACCGAAAAATTAAACTGGATGAATCAGCAATATATGAAGTCTTTACCGGCTACTGAAGTTGCTGAACACCTGTCATGGCATTTTAATAATATGGATATTGACGTTTCAAAAGGGCCAAGTTTATCAGCTATTGTTGAAATTCAGGCTGAACGAGTCAAAACATTAAAAGAAATGGCAGAGATCAGTACTTACTTTTATAAAGACTTTGATGCGCTAGATGAAAAGGCTGCTAAAAAGCACTTACGTCCTGTTGCTAAAGAAGCATTGATTTTAGCGAAAGAAAAGCTAAACGCATTAGATAACTGGCAGGGTAGTGATATCCAAGGTGCTATTAATGCAACTGCTGAAGAACTTGAATTAGGCATGGGTAAAGTTGGTATGCCACTGAGAGTTGCAGTTACAGGCGGTGGTAACTCACCTTCTTTAGACGTTACATTAGAATTAATGGACAAAAGTAAAGTTATTGAGCGTATTGCGAATGCAATTACATTTGTAGAGCAACGAGAAGCTGCACAATAATAATTAATTTTTAGTCAATATATGGGTTATTAATATATTTAATATTATAAATTTAATGATTATTTCAAATAGTCATCTCTATAAAGATAATAATAAAAACCCTTAAAGTTAGAAAAAGCCGGTCATTTGATCGGCTTTTTTATTGATTTTTAACCATCTTGTTAAAAAAATGACCAAACAACCTAAAGTTAGCTATTTTTATTAAAATAAGGGTTGACGAAAATAAGAGGAGTGCATAGAATGCGCCCCGCAGTTGAGGCAAACATGTCGACGCTGTAGTTGATACCAGTTCTGTAATATGGGGCTATAGCTCAGCTGGGAGAGCGCTACACTGGCAGTGTAGAGGTCAGCGGTTCGATCCCGCTTAGCTCCACCAGTATTATATTATAGAATTGAGATTAATAAGTCCTGTGCTCCCATCGTCTAGAGGCCTAGGACACCGCCCTTTCACGGCGGTAACAGGGGTTCGAATCCCCTTGGGAGTACCATCAATTAACAACAAGTTTAAGTCTTAGTGCTCCCATCGTCTAGAGGCCTAGGACACCGCCCTTTCACGGCGGTAACAGGGGTTCGAATCCCCTTGGGAGTACCACTTAAATTTAAAACAGTTAAAAAGTCCTGTGCTCCCATCGTCTAGAGGCCTAGGACACCGCCCTTTCACGGCGGTAACAGGGGTTCGAATCCCCTTGGGAGTACCACTTTTTAAACGTTATACTTCTTCAAAACTTCAAAACTTCAAAACTTCAAAACTTCAAAACTTCAAAACTTCAAAACTTCAAAACTTCAAAACTTCAAAACTTCAAAACTTCAAAATTTATTTGTCATTGCATTTTAATACGTCATCTATAAAAAAACGCCGAAACTAAGTCGACGCTTTCTTTGTTTTAAAAATGAAAAATCTTAATCGGCGATCAAAGACTCAATCACTTCTTTCATTTCATCTCTTATGATTACTTGCGCACTAACATTTGGGTGAATACCGTCTGGCATCATGTAGTTTTTATTCATAGCTACTTTCTCCATAAAGAAGGGCAGTAGTTTAATGCTGTTAGTTTTCGCTAAGTCTTTATAAACGTCCTCAAACATAGTTGTATAACGTTTACCGTAGTTTGGTGGTATTCGCACTTGCATCAATGCAACATTTACATTGTGACTTTTCACTTGATCAATCATTAACTGTAAATTTGTTTTAAGTGTTGATATAGGAAAGCCGCGTAAGCCATCATTGCCACCAAGTTCTAAAATAACCCAGTCGCCTTCGTTTAATTCTTGTCTTTTCATAACAGAGGCAAGCCTCGCTACGCCACCTCCAGTAGTTTCACCACTTATACTCGCATTGACTAAATTTATTCCTGCGTTTTCTGTTACAAAAGTTTGCGATAAAAGGTAAGGCCAACTTTGCTCTGTTTTCATCCCGTAACCCGCGCTAACACTATCGCCATACATAAGTACTTTTGTCGATTTAGCATGAGAGGCAATCGAAAATGTGAAAAGTAACGTAAATAGTACAAATAGGAAGCTTGTGTTGTTTAACGAGTTTCTTTTACTATATAAATTCATTGCTTTGATTGGATCCTATTTTCATGAATAAAGATGCTTTACCAGCGCTAGTCGCCAATAATATTAGTAAGACAGTTATATTGTCTAATTCTTCAAGTAACAACGCAGACGCTGAAAAAAAGATCACTATCATAAGTGATATTGAACTTTCAATCGAGCATGGTGAGTCAGTTGCCATTGTCGGCGCTTCGGGTTCTGGTAAATCAACGCTTTTAGGGCTCTTAGCTGGACTGGATTTGCCAACAACGGGCGCAATTGAATTCTACGGTAAACAAATTCAAATTTTAGACGAAGAAGATCGTGCTGCGATAAGACGTTCTGATATCGGCTTTATCTTCCAACAGTTTTTGTTAGTGCCAAGTTTAACAGCGCTTGAAAATGTAATGCTGCCAGCAGAGCTGTCGGATAATAATGAAATTAGAACAAAAGCGAAAGAAAACGCGCAGAAGTGGTTAGATAAAGTGGGGTTAAGCCATCGTTTAGATCACTTTCCAAATCAATTGTCAGGTGGTGAACAACAACGTGTTGCGATAGCGCGTGCCTTTATCACTGAACCTAAATTATTGTTTGCAGACGAACCATCTGCAAACTTAGATTCTGTTAACGGTCATTTAGTCGAAGACCTGTTGTTTGAATTGAATAAAAGTGCAAACACCACATTAGTATTAGTGACTCACGACCCGGCATTAGCCAAGCGCTGTGAAAAAACATATATCATTAAAGATGGTCACTTATCTTTGCAGGAAGTGCCAAAACCAAAACTTGCCGATGTCACACCTATTCAAAAGGCTAAACAAGATGCAAAGTAAGTTATTAACCTGGCTTGGGCTGTCATTTAGACTCTTTAAGCGAGAGTTTGGTCGCGGTGAGCTCACAGTAATCGCCTTGTCTATTGTTTTAGCGGTTTCATCGGTTATGGCGTTAAGTAGTCTAACGGATAGAGTACAAGCATCCATTTTGATGAAAAGTGCTGAGTTTTTAGCAGCAGACAAGGACTTAGTGAGTCCAACTGAAATAAAAAAAGAAGTTTATGAATATGCTGAATCCCTGAATATTAGAACCGATAAGCACATCTATTTCTCATCAATGGCCTTTGCCGGCGACAAAATGAATTTAGCGGTGGTAAAAGCCGTAACTCAAAATTATCCACTGCGTGGAGAATTGTTTGTTGAGCCTTTGAATGAGGAAAGTGAAATTTTTAAGGCAAAAGGACCAGAAGTAGGGAATGTTTGGATCAGTAAAAGACTGTATTTTGCCTTAGGACAGTCGAGTCAAATAGATGTTGGCGAAGGAACATTTGCGGTATCTGGCATTATCGATGCTGAGCCTGATGCACCTTTCCAGGTATTTAACTCAGGCACTAGGGTGATCATGAACATCAATGACATTCCTAAAACCGAAGTCATTCAGCCTGGCAGCCGAGTTACATATGCAGGGCTGTTCGCTGGTGAACCGCAAGCACTTGACGAACTAGAGTCATGGGTAAAACCTCAGCTTTCTGAAAGTCAGAAGTTTAGAGGTGTTAAAGAAGGTGCCTCTAATATTACTAGCTCATTAGAGCGTGCTGAGAGCTTTCTCATGCTTGCCGGAGTATTGGGTGTATTGTTAGCGGCTGTGGCAATATCGGTATCAGCTAGGCTTTATAGCCAACGTCATTTAGATTCAATTGCCATTATGAAAACTTTAGGCGCCAGTGTTCGTCAGGTGCAGGTTATTTATTTAACGCAACTTTGTTTAATTGCGGTAGTTAGTATTTTGATTGGTTTAGTTGTTGGTTCGGGCTTACAAAATATCGCGCTGATCTCATTAGCTGAATACCTTCCTAAAGACATTCCTGACATTGGATATCGTCCTTTTGTAGTCTCAATTGTTACTGGTTTTGTTTGTGCGCTGATGTTTTCAGTACCCGCATTGCTTAAACTATTTAATGTACCGCCGCTGCGAGTCTTACGCCGTAACTTAGGAGACGGAGTGTCATCGTCTATAAGTGCACAGGCTATCATGGCCACTACAACTATTGGATTGGTGTGGTTTTACAGCCAAGACATTAAGCTCACCGGCATTGTATTAGGTGCAGGATTAGTTTTGAGCGTATTAATCATCCTAGTTTCTAGACTCTTGTTAGTAGCCTGTAGAAGTGCGAGTAAACGTATTGATAATCCATCTCTTAAACTTGCGATTGCATCATTGCAACGACGTTCAAAGGAAAATGTATCTCAGGTTATCGGCTTTACACTGGCAATTATGCTTGTCCTAATTTTGTTTTCACTGAAAAACTCAATTATACAAGAGTGGCAGGAACAAATCCCTCAGGGAGCGCCGAACCATTTTATAATTAATATATCGCAGCAAAATATAGAGAAAATTGAGCAAAGGTTCAGTGAAAAAGGAATTAAGCCAGAACAGTTTTATCCAATTATTCGCGGCAGATTGACTCAAATTAATGATGAAGTTCTTAAGCAAAAGCGCCCAGAAGAAGCTGACGATGGTGCTAAATTTAAAGGCAAAGGTGAGTTTGAAGACAACAGCGAAACAGCTAACAAAACAAAAGAACAAGCAAACAAGGACAAAGAAGAAGCCAGAACCGGCTTTGGACGTGAACTCAATTTAACCTTTACAGACACGTACCCCAATAACAATGAACTCATTGAAGGTACTTGGATGCCACAGGATGTGCAAAAGCAAGTATCTGTAGAAGCAAAAGTTGCAGAGCGCCTTGAGTTAAAGTTAGGCGATGAACTTAGCTTTTTGATTGGTTCCCAAACCGTTAGGGCAACTGTAACGAGTATAAGAACGGTAGATTGGAACAGCCTACAACCTAACTTCTACATGATATTCAGTGATGATGTTATTGCAGATTTTCCAGCGACCTATATCACGTCTTTTTACTTGGCAAAAGAAGATAAGCTTTGGTTAAATGAACTGTTAGCAGATTATCCAACCCTAAGTATTATTGATGTTGCAGCCATGCTTGAGCAAATACAAAGTGTAATAGCCCAAGTATCGGTAGCGATTCAGTTTGTATTGCTGATAGTAGTAATAGCGGCGACTTTAGTGCTAGTGGCACAAGTTCAGTCTTCTTTAGATGAACGTAAAAAGGAAACCGTCATTTACAGAACAATTGGCGCAAAGGGCAGTGTTATTCGAAATGCAATATCCTACGAGTTTATTAGCCTAGGTGCTATCTCTGGCTTTATTGCGGCTTCGGTAGCTGAGTTTAGTTTATATCTACTGCAAACTTACTCTTTTAAAATGACTTGGGTACTGCACTGGGAGTTGTGGATGATAGGGCCTTTATCTGGCGCCGTATTTGTTGCGGTGGTTGGCTCACTAAGCACACGTTCTTTATTGAAAATTACACCTAGTGAGTTAATTAGACAATTGGCTTAAATGCTTTTAACTAAGGAAACAGCCATTAAACGCTTTTGGTTATTCTTCCAAAAGCGTTTCTGCCACTTGACCAATACCATCATTACGTAATGGCTGAGACAGCTCTGCACGCTTAGAGTCAATTAAGCTAATACCTTCAACAATTAAGTCGTAAGCCTTCCACTCACCCGTTTTGCTGTTTTTTCGTAGCTTAAATATCATCGATAATGGTTTACCGCCTGGCTGTAATAATTCAGTTCTTACGGCCACCATTTTTTGATTCGATACGTCTCTTTTAGGCTCATATCTAACTTCTTGGTTATTGTACTGCACCAACGCTGATGAATATGTATCTACCAAGTTTCTTTCCATCGCATCAACAAATAAATCACGCTCTTCTTTTGTTGATTGCTTTAATTGCGGCCCTAAGATTTTATAAGCAGCAAAACGTACGTCTACAAACGGTAAAAGTTGTTGCCTAACAATTAATTGCATTAGTTCTTTTGTTATTTTCTCATCACCTTGCGCTTTTGCATTCGCAACTGACTTAAAAACAACTTTAGATAAAGACTCAACAATGTCATAAGGTGAACTGTCAGGTGCTATCTGTTCAATTTCGGCTTTATATTTGGAAGTGAGTTCTTCAGCATTGTAGTCTTTTGACTGAGCTGTAAATGAAAGTGATGAAGCCAGAAGAAAGATAGTAGTGAGTGTAGTTGATACAATACGCATGTGTTTTGGTCCTTAGATTTTGAATATGCGATTGTAATACCGACCGTTCGGTATGTAAATGCAAATTTATCCTAAAATCATATAATTTAATGGAATAACTTAAAGTTATAGGTGGTACGAAGGTTATGCCTTTTTTTCTCACTTCTTTTATTAGATAATTGTAGTTCAGAATTTTGGTAGGGGTAGTTATGCGATTTGTTGATTCACATTGTCATTTAGACAGAATTGATTTGGAAAAAGAAAAGATCGACTTTAGTACTTTGTTTGAAAACGCTCAAGCAAATAATGTAGAACATATGTTATGCGTTGCTATCTCACTAGATCAGTTTCCTGCCATGGTAGAAAAGTCTAAAGATTATAAAAATGTTTCTTTTTCTTGCGGTGTGCATCCATTGCATGTTGGTGAAGATAAAAACTTTACGTTAAAGGACTTACATGAGCTAGCTTCAGATCAAAGGGTTGTTGCCGTTGGGGAAACTGGCTTAGATTATTATTATTCTAAAGACTCTATTGCTGAACAACAAAAGGCGTTTGCCCATCATATTGAAGTTGGAAACAAACTAAACAAACCTATTATTGTCCACACTCGCGATGCTAGAGAAGATACAATTGCAATCTTGAAAGAACAAAACGCAGATAAATGCAGGGGAGTACTTCATTGTTTCACAGAGTCTTGGGAAATGGCCAAGCAAGCAATGGATCTTAACTTTTACATCTCAATTTCGGGAATCGTCACCTTTAAAAGCGCAGCTGAGCTTCAGGATGTAGTGAGAAAAATGCCTTTAGATAGGTTGTTAATTGAAACAGATTCACCTTATCTAGCGCCCGTTCCATACCGCGGTAAACAGAATCAGCCAGCCTATGTAAAACATGTTGCAGAGTTTGTTGCGCAATTGAAAAATATTTCGGTTGAAGAAGTCGCTGAGCAAACGACACAAAACTTCAAAGACTTATTTTCGACGGCAAAACTATAGGCAAAAAAAAGCCCAGAACGATTCCTGATCTGGGCGAGGGGAATGGCTCATTAAGAGCCGTGCGCTAAAACTTGTGTACTTAATCTTAATTTTGTCAAATTCATTAATATCTGACTAACTGAAATTAAGATTAGCTGAATTATTTTTTTTATTAAAGTTGTACTGCTGTATTTTTTTTACTTTCACATTCAGTAGTCTTATTAGAAGTGAAAACTTGTTAAGCTCCTTGTTAACTGCTTTTCCTCAGGTTATCCACAGGTTTGCTTTGTTATAAGTAGTGCTCAATAATACGCCATTGTAATCTTTTGTTTACAATTTGTGTGTTTTTTATATTAGCGCCCAGATTTTTTTTGCAGCAGGCCCTAGACTTTTGTACCTGTTTTTGACAATTCGAATTTCATTGCTTATGGGAGATGAATTTTTATCTATTGGAAATCTAAAAAAACGAGATTCCATGTCAGAACTCCAATAACTATCAGTTATCGGACCCCAACCAAGTTTAGCGTTTAAAGCCGCTAGCATTGCGGTTAAGTTATTTACTTTAACTATACTGCGGCCAATGGGTTTCATTATTTTAGTGTGATTAAGTTTGACGCTAAATTCGGTAGGAACAATCTGTGGCAATTGCATCAGGACTTGCTCTGTTACGTCGGATTCTTTAGTGATTCCTAAAGTTGCCGCTAAGTCTTTATGAATACAATAAAACATACTCATCGTTTTTACTGTTTTAGACTCAAATTCACCTTCACTGGCAAAAGTAAATATCCATGGTGTAATCGCTAGTTGAACTTCCTCTTTTGCTAATCTTGTTAAACTGTTTAGCCTACTTTCTGTTTCTATAACAAGTTCAGTGTTTGGAAATAAAGATTGCACAGGTTGAAGCTTATTTATTATTGAAGCAATGTTAGCCGTATCTTCTATCGCAATAGAAACTTTATGCTCTATGCCAGCAGTAAGGCTTGTACTTAAGTCTTGAAGTTGATGCATTTGATCTAAAATAGACTTAGTTTTTTGATAATAGATATGTCCTCTGTCTGTTGCTTTTAGTCTATAGTTTGTTCTATCAAATAGTTGAAAACCTATAGATTCCTCTAGTCGTTTAAGCGTCATACTAACTGCTGGCTGAGTTTTTCTGAGTTGCTGTGCGGCAGCATTTATAGATCCGGTCTCAAATACCGTAGTAAAGGTTTCTAGTTGGTCTATTTTAATCATTAATCAAAGTATCCAAAATATTATAATTAAATATTATATAGATGTTAATTTAATATAAATATCAATTATCAAGATTGCTGTTAGAATTTATAAAATTGCTTAAATATAAGGTTTTTTCAATGGCTTATTCAAAATTAATAAAAGTAACAATGTTATTCACGGCGGTTGTAGGTGTGCTCTTAGTTACTGGGTGTACTAATGAAAAAGAAGAAACTAGCAAAGCGAGCAATATTAGGCCTGCAAAATTGGCACAGGTTAAAAAGCTTCAAGGCGATACAATTCGAACTTTTCCTGCCACGGTTGAGCCATCAATTTACGCTCACCTTGCATTTAGAGTAAATGGCGAGGTCGCAAAAATTTCTGTTGTTGCAGGTCAACATGTAGAGAAAGACCAAGTTCTAGCAAAACTAGATGACAGTGATTTTATAATTCAGCATAAGCAAGCGTTAGCGAGGTTTGACTTAACTAAGTCACAGTTTGATAGAGCCGACAAATTACTTGCAGAAAAACTGATTTCATCCGCGGAGTATGACCAACTAAAAGCTGAATTAGATATTGCATCAGCCCAATTAGATGCCGCTAAAAACAATTTAAAATATTCTACAATCAAAGCTCCATTTGCTGGTGTGGTTGCGCACGTTAATGTTGAAGCTTTTGAATTTATACAAGCAAAACAAGCGATTATGGAGCTTCAGGGAAGAGAAACAATAGATGTAGTAATTCAAGTGCCTGAACAATTGATGATCAGGTTACCAAAATCCTCAAAGGCTCAAACTTACCAACCAACCTTGATATTTGATGGTGAGCAACAAAAGAAATATAAAGTTACGTTAAAAGAGCACGACATTATTCCAAACTCTGCAACTAAGTCTTACCAAGTTGTTTTTACCATGCCAACGCCTGAAGACCTTAATGTACTGGCCGGCATGACGGCTGCACTAGAAGTAGAATTAGATAAATTATTAACTAGTGATGCTAACGCTCTCATTGTTCCAATTTCCTCTTTATTTGTGCCAAATAGCAAAGTAGGTGAGTTAGAAAACTCCAATGTAAAGTTTGTACTAAAAGTAAAAAGTAACATGCAAACCGAGTTAGTTAGGGTGAATGTCATTGAAACAAGACAAACAGGTGTTGTGATAAAGCCTATCGAAACTAGTTTGCTAACAAGTAATGACAGAGTGGTTGCTGCAGGACCTCATTTAATATCAGAGGGAAGTGTGATTTCCGAGTGGAAGCAAGAGAGAGGACTTTAATAATGTCTGACGGTTTTGATATTGCTCGACACTTTGTAAAACAGAAGACAACGTCTTGGTTATTTGCAGTCATTCTTTTTGTCGGTGGCTTAATTTCATATTTTCAGCTGGGGCAACTTGAGGACCCTGAGTTTGTATTAAAGCAAGCCATTGTAATCACTCAATACCCTGGTGCTTCTCCAGTTCAGGTGGAAGAAGAGGTAACACACCCATTAGAAAACGAGATTCAAAAGCTCGCTTACGTGGATAACGTAAAGTCGATAACGAGTGCTGGTATTTCACAAATTATTGTAGAAATGAAGTCTACCTATCGAAAAACAGAATTACGTCAGATTTGGGATGAACTGAGACGAAAAATCAATGATTATCAGCCGCAATTACCTGCCGGTACAACTGCACCTATTGTTAAAGATGACTTTGGTGATGTATTTGGCGTTTTACTCGCGGTATCTGGGGAAGGTTACAGCAACGATGAGCTTAATGATTATGTAGATTACATAAGACGTGAACTGGTTCTCATAAAAGGGATAGGCAAGGTAACAGTTGTCGGTTCAGAACAGGAGCAAGTTGTAATCGAAATGTCGCAAAACCGAATGGTGTCACTAGGTATATCGACAGACTATTTGTATCAATTATTAGCGCAGCAAAATGTTGTTTCTAATGCCGGTTTTGTTCGTGTTGGGGATGAAAAAATTAGATTTGATCCAACAGGAGAATTTGAATCTGTTCAAGAACTTGGTGATCTTGTTATAAGTCCGCCTGGCCAGTCAAAGCGAATCATACTGTCTGATATCGCTAAAATTTATAAAGATTACGATGAAACACCAAGCCATATCGTGCGACATAATGGGGCTCCTTCGATATACGTCGGCCTTTCATTTACCTCTGGTGCAAACGTGGTAGATATAGGTGAAATTGTTTCATCAAAATTAAAAGAGCTAGAACTACAGCGACCTTATGGAATGGATATTAGTACCGTTTATAACCAACCTAAAGAAGTTGAACAGTCTGTTTCTGGCTTTATTCAGAGTTTGGTAGAGGCTGTAGTAATAGTCATCATCGTATTGTTACTATTTATGGGCGTTAAAACGGGCTTGTTAATTGGTGGGATATTGCTATTAACGGTTCTAGGCACGTTCATCTTCATGAATATTCTAGACTTGCAGTTACACCGAGTTTCACTTGGTGCGTTAATCATTGCGCTTGGTATGTTGGTAGATAACGCAATTGTTATTGTTGAAGGTATTTTGGTTGGTATGCACAGAAAAATGAGCAAAGCGGATGCTGCTAGCTTAATTGTGCGTCAAACAAAGTGGCCACTGTTAGCTGCAACGTTTATTGCAATTATTGCTTTTGCTCCAATTGGTCTTTCGCCAGATGCAACAGGGGAATTTGCTGGGTCACTTTTTTACGTACTGCTTATTTCTCTTTTATTAAGCTGGGTTACGGCTATTACAATTACTCCTTTTTACGCCAGTATTTTATTCAAAGAGTCCAAAGTCGACAATGATGCAGACGAAGAACCTGACCCTTATGCAGGCAAGTTATACGTTGGATATAAAAGTCTACTAATGAAGGCGTTAAACTTTCCAAAAACAACCATGCTGTCAATGTTTTTATTGTTTGTTGCAGCCGTTGTTGGTTTTGGCTCCGTAAAGCAGTCGTTTTTTCCTGCTTCTAACTTACCTATGTTTTATGTGGAGTATAGATTGCCGCAAGGTTCAGACATAAGAGCAACGGAAGAGGCTGGTATAGCATTAGAGAATGCATTAATGGAGCAAAAACAAGTTGAGTTTGTTTCCAATACAATTGGACGCGGTGCCGCGAGATTCATGCTTACCTACAACATGGAGCTTAACTATAGTAATTATGGTCAGCTAATTGTACGGGTAGCAAATAAGGATGATCTAGAGCCTTTGATGACGTTTGCTCGCCAATATATTTCTGACAATTATCCAACAATTGAGTCAAAGTTACTGAGAGTTGAGATTGGCCCGGCGCAAGCTTCCAAAATTGAAGCTCGTTTTTCAGGTCCGGATCCAATTGTACTCAGAGGCCTTGCAAATCAAGCAAAAAATATTTTGTCAGCAGAGCCAGATGCTAGAAATGTATCTGATAATTGGAAAAATATGACAAAAGTAATGCGTCCTAAGTTTGATGCAATCGCAGCTAGAGAAGTCGGCATTACCAAATCTGCGGTTGATGACTTACTGCTAACCAACTTTGTAGGCAAAACAGTGGGCGTCTATCGTGAAGGCACTGAAAGGCTACCTATTGTAGTAAGAATGCCAGAACAGCAGCGAAATGTTATTGATAGCATTGAAGATATGCAGATTTACTCTCCAGTGTTATCTCAGTATGTTCCGTTGTCTAAGGTTATTTCTGATTTCACCATGGAATTTGAAGATCCAATTATTAACCGCAGAGACCGCAAACGTACACTTACCGTGATGGCGGATCATGATATTTTGTCTGAGAAGACCGCAGCGCAGTTATTTGCGAAAGTTAAGCCAGAATTAGAAAAAATTGAACTGCCTATTGGTTATGAATTGAATTGGGGTGGCGAATTTGAAGCCAGTAAAAAAGCCCAAGCACCAATATTCAGCGCATTACCGCTAGGTTTTGCTCTGATGTTTATCATTACTGTTTTGCTATTCAATTCTTTTAAATTAGCAACGGTGATATGGACCACAGTTCCGTTAGCTATTATCGGTGTTTCCTTTGGTTTTTTAACCACAGGTATTGCATTTGGCTTTATGAGTTTGCTTGGGCTGTTAAGCCTATCTGGTATGCTGATTAAGAACGGTATTGTTTTAGTTGAGCAGATTGAGTTGGAAAAAGAAGACGGTCGTACTTTTTATAATGCAATTGTTCATGCAGCGGTAAGCCGTGTTAGGCCAGTTTCCATGGCGGCCATTACAACAGTGTTAGGTATGGCGCCGTTACTTACGGATGATTTCTTTAAAAGCATGGCGGTGGTGATCATGTTTGGCTTAGGATTTGCGACAGTATTAACGTTAATTGTTGTTCCGGTTATGTATTTGTTGTTAATGAAATCGAAAGCTAAAAGCGTTGAAAATTAATTTAGTTGCACTAAATGACTCACATAACTAAAAATAGTGAGTCACTAAGCACCTGCTAAGTTGAGCCTCATAAGTATAATAAACAAAACTTATGAGGCTTTTTTGTTTACACGCCGGTTCTGGTGGCTTTAGCCGCAACAGCGTTAGCGCGTTTAAACAAGCGCTGTGTTCGATCCGCTAGTTTAAGTAATAGCACATAAGCTAAAGGCACTAAGAACAGACTAGTAGCAGTAGAAAATATGAGTCCACCCATGATGGCTATAGCCATAGGTGAGTATTCTGGGCTGCCTGTTCCTCCAATATTAGCATCGCCGATTGCTAGCGGAACTAAACCTAGAATAGTGGTGGAAACCGTCATTAAAATGGGTCTTAATCTACTAGTACTACCATCAATAACCGCAGTATAAAGAGTTACGCCTTGTTCACGTAACTGGTTTATTCGATCGACCAGTACAATCCCGTTATTTACTACAATTCCCATTAAAATTAGTATCCCAATCATCACCATTACCGACATACTTGTTCCCGTTATCGCGAGCGCCCAGAAGGTACCAGAGATAGAAAACAGCAAGGAAGTAATGACAGCAGTAGGTAATATCAGACTTTCAAACAAGGCTGCCATAACGATATAAATCATTATTAAAGCTAATAGCATATTAACCTGCATGATGTTTTCAGCTTCTGCCTGACGTTCAAAACTTCCTGTTAAAGTCCATTTATAGCCAGTTGGCAGCTCTATTTGATTCATCATTGATGTAATACGCTCTTGAGCTTGTTCTAGTGTCGTGCCTTCTTCTAGGTTTGCGCCAATGGCTAAATTAGTTTGCCTAAAGCGTCGATATATCTGGTTTAACCTAGGGGTAATAACAATGTCAGCAAGTTGGTCGAGGCGATAATCAATTCCATTTTTAGAAATTACAATAATAGACTTGAAGCGCTCTAGGGACTTTTCTACATCGTCGGCGAATTTAAGTTTTACCTGTATTTCTCCTGCATTAGGGTCTCTAAATGTTCTTAAGTTTAAGCCTCTTAACGCAGATGATGCAGCTTGTGCAACTTCTCGGCTACTCAAGCCAAAGCGTTGTATCTTTTCTCTATTTACAATGATTTGAATTTCTTTTTGGTCGCCTGTTATTTCAGATTTCACATCTTGTAAACCTTTGGTTTTAGACAATAAAGGCACTACCTGATCGGCTATTTCAATCAGAACTTCCGTTGAAGGCCCAGCTAGACTAACTCTAACACCGCCACCATTGCCTTGGTTCCAGCCAAATTGCGGTTTTGCGATTACTAGCGCTGGCCAGTTTTCTTCAATGTGCTTTTTAATGGCACTTGGTGATTTGGTCAGCTCTTTGTTCATATTTAACGTTGAGCGAGCAAATCCAGCACGGTAATAAGAATAGACACTTTCAAACTCAAACAACTCTTGGTTCTTATATAAGTAGTTTTCCATTTGGACAACAGCTTGTTCTACTTCTTCTAGGCTTTGATTGCCTTGGATATTGTAGTTTAGCCACATTCTACTATTACTTACGCCATTTTCTTCATCACTTGAAACCATACCTAAAGGGATGGCCATGGAAATAAACAATAAAAAGCCAATAAAAAAAGACTTCTTCTGATTATTCATTACCTTAGTGAGAATGTTTTTATAAAAAACATGAGACTTGTTGTTGTCGCTATTGGACTTTGGAATGTTTTTAATTTTACTTGTTAGTAACGGTATTAGGGTTTGAGCGATAAGAAGCGACGCAAATAGTGATATACAAATTGCAATTGCCACATGCTCCAGGAAAATGGTTACATCAATTTTTTTACCTATTATGTTGGGCAAAAAAACAATAGCCGTTGTACATGTGCCCGCAATAACCGCTAACGAAACATGGTTAACGCCATTAACGGTTGCTGTTTTAATATTGCTGTCGGATTGTCGCTCATGGAAGATAGATTCAGTAACCACCACAGCATTATCTACTAACATGCCAATTGCTAGCATGAGTCCCATCAAGGACAGGACATTTAAGCTATAACCTAAAACATACATTGCACCTAATGTTATACAAATAGCAAAAGGCACAGAAAGCACAACAATAACGGTGGTGGCAAAGTGTCTTAAAAATGAATAGAGCACGACGATAGAAAGAAATGCGCCTATTAAACCAGCTTCCGTTAAATTACCAAGTGAGGTGGTGACATCTTCGGCTGTATTTTGCATTACAAAAAGTGAAATTCCATCAAACTGAGGATTGCTTTTAGCTTCTTCAACTACGGCCATTACTCGAGTTGCGACATCCACTAAATTAGCATTAGATTCTTTCATTACATCCATACCAATGGCATAGGTTTGATGTAAGTGACGACCTTCTTCACGTTCAGGCAGTTCATAGGTGATATTTGCGATATCTTTAAGCTTTACGAACTCGGTAATAGGGGCGTTTTGTACTTCCTCTAAAGTTTTAAACTGTCCATTTGGAGATATTAGTATTTTGCCTTTTGCCGTATTCAGAAATCCAGCAGACTGACTAAAGTTCATGCCTCGAAGGCGGTTTATAATACTCGGTACTGACAGTTTGTAAGCGGCAATTTTGGTTTCATCTAAACGAATTGAAATCTCACGTTTATCTACCCCGTATAACGTAACCTGTGACACGCCAGGTACACGTTCGATAGGTCGCTTTAATTGCTTATCTAAAAGATCATAAGCAAAAGAAAGGTCGCGCTCTGATGATATTCTTAGATTAAACACCGGAAAGTCACCAGTATTAAACTGATAAACCATGATGCGCTCTAAATCTTCTGGTAAAAGCTCTCTGATTGCGTCTATCTTTTCTCTAGCTTCAATAGACTTTGCACTAATATTCTCATCCCATTTGAATGATAAACCAATATTTGCGCCCGATTCATTTGACCAAGATTGTGCCTCTTGAATGCCGGAAATAGTCGCCAATACCTCTTCGACGGGTTTTGTAATTTGACGCTCTACTTCAGCAGGCGTTGAGTTAGGGTAAGGTATGTTTATGAAAAGTTCAGGTATCTCAATTCCTGGAAACTTTTCCAAAGGCAATAGACGACTAGATATCGCCCCAAGCATTAACAACGATAAGAATAAAATTACCGTTGTAACAGGTTTGCGCAATGCAAAGGTAGCTAAAGACGTTGAAGTACTACTTTGTTGTGATGGCAACGACATGGTCATCTCCCTTTACTTCAAACTGCTTAAGGTCGAATAACCAATATAGGGCAGGTATGAACAACAGTGTTAATAGCGTTGAGAAAACTAATCCGAATATGACAGTTAATGCCATTGGTGTGCGCATTTCGGCTCCATCACCAAAGCCAATAGCAAGTGGTAATAAACCAAGTGTAGTTGTTAGAGTTGTCATGATAATGGGTCGCAATCGAGTTTCAGCAGATTGCTTTATAGCTTCGACTTTTTCTATCCCCTGTTCTCGCAATTGGTTAATTCGGTCAATTAATACAATAGCGTTATTTACCACTATGCCGGCTAACATAATAAATCCGATGAAAACGACAACGCTTAAGTTTGTACCTGTGATGAATAATCCATAAATTGATCCAGCGCCCGCTAACGGTACCGTAAACAGTATTATCAATGGATGAAGTAGCGACTCAAACTGTGACGCCATAACGATATAGACCATGAATATCGCCAGTGCTAATGCCATCATAAGAGAATCAAACGAGTGTTGCATGTCTTCATTTTGGCCATCAATACTGGTATTAATATTTAGTGGCAAGCCACTTTTATCAATTATGTCTTGTACGACTATTACCGCAGAGGCTAAGTCGCCTGAACTAAAGTTTACGTCAATTAAGGCAACTCGCTCTTGTTGAAGTCGGTTAATTTCACTCGGTCCAGTGGTAAGACTTATTTCAGCAACTTCTTCCAGAGTAACGGAACGATCAGCAGTTGGATTAATAATCAGTTGTCGTAAGTCATTAATAGAGTTTCGTCTCGACTCCGCGGTTCTCACAAGAATATCGACCTTTCTATCTCCAATGACTAACTTGCTGGCGACTTTTCCGCCGACTTGTGTCGCTACAATTTCTGATACTTCTGATGCCGTAAGGCCAAGTTGAGCTAGTCGTGCATGATTAAAGTCGAGAGATATCTCTGGGTTGCCAGCTTTTAGCGTTGGGTTAATATCGGTAAGAAGAGGGTGGTCTTTCATTTTATTAACCAGTTTACTGCTGGCTTTTTGAAGACCATTTAAATCGTAGCTTGTTAAAACAATTTGAATAGGCGCTTTAAAGCTCATTAGTTGAGGACGTTCAATAGTTGAAACAACACCAGGCATTTTCTCAACAATAGCGCGTAAAGACTCAATGACCTCAGCTTCATTTGTTTTATCAGCGTCGCTTTTTAAGACAATATTTAATCGGGCCCAGTTGTCACCACTTTGTGCAGGGGATGCATTAAGCAAACTGCCGGTACCAACCATGCTATAGGTTTTTTCTACCTTAGGAAGCTTGTTAGCCACCTCGCTTAATGATGATATTTTAGAGCGAGTTTCTTCTAGCTTTGCACCTGTTGGTAGCAAAATATCAACGTAAAACTCACCTTGAGACATTGGTGGTAACAACTCAGATCCTAATTTAGAAGCTAAAGGAATAGATCCCGCTGAGACTAAAATGATTAATGAGATAACGGTTTTAGGCCAGTTTAACGTTTTATCTAAGGCTTTTTTATAAGCAAAGGATAGTTTGTCAAATAACCAGTTAAATGCGGTTGCTGTTGGATTTAAGATAAACGACGCAATTTTGGCAACCAATTTGACGAGAGATTTAAATACAATGACAAGTGCTAAGGGGATCCAATAAATAACGGTTTTTGTTAATGCTCTGATTGGCCAAGTGAGTATATAAATTACATTAGCCACTTTGCCCCTTTTAGCTGACTCTTTTTGTGTTGGTGCAACTTCTGGAATGTACTTGTGCTCTTTCTTTTCTCTTGAGGCTAACATAGGGATAAGAGTGATTGAGACAATCAAAGACGCGAGTAGAGCAAAGGTGATTGCCATGGCTTGATCACTAAATAATTGGCCTGCAATGCCTTCAACAAAGGCGAGGGGAAAGAACACCGCCATCGTAGTCAGTGTCGATGCCGTTACGGCCATTGCGACTTCATTTGTTCCATTAAGCGCAGCTAGTTTGGGTGCCATTCCTTTTTCTTTATATCGAGCAATGTTTTCAAGAACAACAATGGCGCTATCTACCAATAAACCAATCGCGAGGGCTATACCGCCTAAACTCATAATATTTAGTGATATGTTGTTGCCATACATAAAATTAAATGTGGCGATAACAGATACTGGGATAGACAGCGATACAATAAAGGTTGTCCATGAATTGCGCAGAAAAAGAAAAAGTACAAGCATAGCGAGCACGCCACCAATAATACCTGCTGTTTTTACTTCGTTTACAGCAGATTCAATAAAGTCAGCTTGATTATAAATTGTCTTTATTGCTAATCCATTTGGTAAATTATCATTTATTGGCTCTAACTGATTTAATACTGACTTAGCCACTTGAACTGAGTTAGCGTCACCTTCTTTATAGAGTGAAATTTCGATACTTTCTTGGCCATCTATCTGAGTTATGGAGTCACGCTCCTTATGACTATCACTAACATAAGCAATATCACCAAGTCTTATTACTTTAAGTTGTTCTTGCTTGACAATAAGCTGTCGTATTTCTTCAACGTTTTTGAATTGATTTATAGTACGAACAAAATAGTCTTGGTTAATGTCTTTTACACGACCGCCAGCCATGTTGATATTTTCATCTCTTAATCGTTGAATGATGTGCTGTAGCGGTATTTGATGGTGATTTAGCTTAAATTGGTCAATTTCGATGTGTATTTCTTGCTCTAAACCGCCGCCAACTCTTACTGAAGCAACGCCTGAAATAGATTCTAATCTACGTTTAATTTGCTCTTCAGCAAATATGCGAACCGATTTTAAACTAGCGGTTTCTTCATCGGAAGTTAAAGCTAATCTCATGATAGGATCTAAACTTGGGTTAAACCTTAACAGTACCGGTTTTTTGATATCTAGAGGCAGTTGCAGAATATCCAATTTTTCACGAACATTTAAGCTCGCCATGTCCATATCTGTACCCCAGTTGAACTCTAAGATAACATCTGATTGGCCTGCTTTAGATATAGAACTTACTTGTCGGATATTTTTAACGATTCCTATCGCTTCTTCGATGGGCTTACTAATCAACAGTTCTACTTCCGAAGGAGCAGCACCGTCATAATCTGTTCTTATAGTCAGAGTAGGGTAGGATAAATCCGGTAGTAAGTTTATTGCTAAACGTGACAGTGAAACCATTCCGAATAACATTACAGCCAATACAAACATCCATATTGTAACTGGGCGCTTAATAGCAACTTCAACAATTTTCATGGTCTGTCCTTTTACTCTTGAACCGATACAATTGAAACTAATGCATCATTTTTCAAATTATTGTGGCCAGCTACAATCAATGTGTCTTCGTCTGAAACACCAGACAAAACTTCCACTAAGCCACTATTTCGATAGCCCGCTTCAATTTTTGCTTTAACGGCTTTGCCATCTATCACTTTATAAACATAGTCATTGTTATCGATAGAGATGACTGAGCGTGAAGGTGCTACTAAGGCATTACTATGTAGCCCTAGCTGAATATTCACTTCGGCAAACATACCTGGTTTTAATAAGTTATCTGAATTCACAACTTCAACGACCACTTTGAATGTACCGTTGTTTGCATCAATAACTGGACTTATTCGACTTATGTGCGCGTTAAACGACTGAGCGCCAATAGCAGGTAACTTAAGCTGAACGGGTTGATTCTTTTTGACTTCTGGTAACCTACCTTCAGGCAAATAAATAACACCTTCTAGTTTGTCTTGGGCAACAATATTGAAAAGATTTTGATGCTGATATTGGTGAACTAAATTACCAACCTTTACATATCTATTAGATATAAAACCGCTTATTGGGGCTAGTATTTCCGTTTCTTTTACGTCTAACGTAGCAATATCAGTTGAAGCTTGTAGAGATTTGTACTGCCACTCTAGTTTTTCTAGAGCATCAGCGCTAATAAGCGACTGATTTTTAGCGGAGTTTAAACGGTGCAACTCACTTTTTACCTGTGCTAAATCAGCTTCTCGTTGCTGTAGTGCTAGTACATAACGAGACGAGTCTAACTTGGCTAAGAGTTGACCTTTTTCTACAAAGTCACCTTCTTCAACATATACTTCTTCTACTAAACCTTGGACCTTACTAATAACATCGGCCTCGGCTCTACTTTCGAGTACCGCGTTAGCTGCATAATAGCTACCAATATCTTGTCTTGACGCTATCTCAGCTTCTACGGGGACCTTTACAATCTCTTCTTTTTCCGCAGCGTTATCCGAAGAAGCGGTTGCATCTTCACAAGCTTGTATAGAAACAATAGAAAGTGATAGTAAGGTGTAAAAGGACAGTCTTTTAAGAAGGTGATAAGTGCTCATTATTATATTCCATTTTTAATGCTATTTATTACTGGCTGTATCGCATATGTCATGCCATTTCTTAAAAGTGTTATATAACAGTGGTTTAACTTGTTTTGCATGGGTTTTTTAGATCTTTCTCTAATGTAAAAACTAATTAGTTGAAAAATTTGACTAAAAGTTAGTGATATTGGCTAAGTTGGTGGGAAGTAAATGTCTAGATATAATTGATTTTTAGGCATAAAAAAAGCAGCCAAGTGGCTGCTTTTTAATTAATAACTAGAGTTATCGTTTATCAACAGTTACGTAGTCACGCTTAGCAGGACCAGTATACAATTGACGAGGACGACCAATCTTCTGACCTTTTTCGCTTAACATTTCGTCCCAGTGGCTTATCCAGCCAACAGTACGAGACATAGCAAATATTACTGTAAACATGCTTGTTGGAATACCAATCGCTTTAAGAATAATACCTGAGTAGAAGTCTACATTTGGGTATAGTTTCTTTTCAACGAAGTATGGGTCTTCTAGAGCAATACGCTCTAGTTCCATAGCAACATCTAGTAGTGGGTCGTTAATTTTTAATGCAGTTAAAACTTCGTGACACGTTTCACGCATTACTTTAGCGCGTGGGTCGAAGTTTTTGTAAACACGGTGACCAAAGCCCATAAGACGGAACGGATCCGCTTTATCTTTTGCTTTTGCAACAAACTCAGGGATTCTATCAACTGAACCAATCTGTTGAAGCATAGTTAAACAAGCTTCGTTTGCGCCGCCGTGTGCAGGGCCCCATAAAGATGCAATACCAGCAGCAATACATGCATATGGGTTTGCGCCAGATGAACCTGCTAAACGCACTGTAGAAGTAGACGCGTTTTGCTCATGGTCTGCATGAAGCATGAATATTTTATCCATCGCTTTAGCAATAATTGGATTTACTTCGTAGTCTTCTGCAGGAACAGAGAACATCATATGTAAGAAGTTTTCTGAGTAAGACAGTTTGTTTTTCGGGTAAACAAAAGGTTGACCGATGCTGTATTTGTAAGCCATCGCTGCAATAGTTGGCAATTTAGCAACTAAACGGTAAGCGCTGCGCTTACGCTGAGCAGGGTCTGTAATGCTTAAGTCATCATGATAAAAGCTCGATAATGCACCTACAACACCACAAAGCATCGCCATCGGGTGAGCATCAACAACAAAACCGTGGAAGAAGTTTGCAATTTTCTCATGCACCATAGTGTGATGAGTAATTGTTTCTTCAAATTCTTCAAGTTTCTCAGAAGATGGTAACTCTCCGTGCAACAACAAGTAGCATAACTCTAAATAAGAAGAGTCGTTAGCTAGTTGCTCAATTGGATAACCGCGGTGTAATAAAACGCCTTTACCGCCATCAATGAAAGTAATCTCTGATTGACATGAAGCAGTGGCCAAAAAACCCGGATCATATGTAAATACGCCTTGAGCGCCTAGAGTACGAACGTCTATTACGTCGTTACCCGCAGTGCCTGACATTATTGGTAAATCAAATGGTTCTTGTCCAGTGACTTGAACTGTGGCCTTTTTATCTGCCATGCATGTTCTCCTCGAATATGTAGTTGTTTTAATTAATCATAGTCATCAGTATAGAAGAAAATGAAATAATTAAATAAGTCATTAAAAAAATCACGCCATTGTAACTCTAAAGTAGAGTAAAAAGTCAATTTTATTGCACAAATGTTCAATTATTATTCACTGCTTGAAAAGGAGTGTATAATTATTGCGCTTTAACACGTTAAATTTAAACAGAAATTGATATATCTGAAATCGCTATATATACTGCATGTACTGCACTCGTATGCAGGTACTGTTATTGAGCTTTATTTAGAATAATTAAAAAATTTCAAGCTCGACAAAACCATTGGTGTACTTCAACGGTATACTCTATAAATAAACAGCTCTGATAGGCATGTAATCGTGAAAAAACAAAGACCTGTAAATCTAGATCTGACTACCATTTCAATGCCAGCTACGGCGAATGCGTCAATTCTTCACCGTGTAACTGGTGTAGCAATGTTCTTCGCTCTGATCTTCGTTATCGTAGTTTGGGCCATTTCTCTTCAATCTGCTGAAGGTTTTGAATTAGCTAAAGAGCTAATGCAAGGCGTAATCGGTAAGATTATTGCGATTGGTACATTGGCAGCACTTTCTTACCATATTATTGGTGGCTTACGTCACTTAGTAATGGATATGGGACACTGGGAAGAGTTGGAGTCAGGTAACCTAAGTGCCAAATTGGCGATTGCTATTTGGATTGTAACAGTAATATTAGCTGGAGTATGGATATGGTAATCAATCAAGCTTCTTTAAAAAGAGACGGTGTTCAAGATTACGTATCGTTGCGCGCTACTGCGTTACTGATGACAGCTTACACGTTCTTTATTTTATATGTGTTTTTATCGACACCAGAGATGACTTATGAAATATGGTCTGGTTTATTTGCCAATTTAGGCATGAAGATATTCACATTTATTACTTTGCTATGTATTTGGGTTCATACTCGCATTGGTTTGTGGCAAGTGCTAACAGATTATGTGAAGAATGCGACAGTTCGCGTAGTGTTAAGCTTTATTCTTAATACTATAGGTTTGGCTTACGTTGTTGCCGGTCTATTTATTTTGTGGGGTGTGTAGTGAGTATTTCTGTAAGAGAATTTGATGCCGTAGTAATCGGTGCAGGTGGCGCGGGTATGCGTGCCGCATTGCAAATTTCTGAATCAGGGCAGTCATGTGCCTTGATCTCTAAAGTGTTCCCAACTCGTTCTCATACTGTTTCTGCTCAAGGCGGAATTACAGTTGCATTAGGTAATGCGCACGAAGACAACTGGGAATACCACATGTATGACACTGTTAAAGGCTCAGACTTTATCGGTGATCAAGATGCAATTGAATACATGTGTAAAACAGGCCCAGAAGCAATCTTAGAAATGGAAAACAAAGGTTTACCTTTCTCTCGCTTCGAAGACGGTACTGTTTATCAACGTCCATTTGGTGGCCAGTCTAAAAACTTCGGTGGAGAGCAAGCTGCTCGTACTGCCGCTGCTGCTGACCGTACTGGACATGCATTATTACATTTGTTGTATCAACAAAATGTTAAAAATAAAACAACCGTTTACAGCGAATGGTACGCACTTGATTTAGTTAAAAATCAAGATGGTGCGATTGTAGGTTGTACCGCGATAGATATTGAAAGCGGCGAAGTTGTTTTCTTCAAAGCTCGCGCAACTGTTCTAGCAACAGGTGGAGCAGGCCGTATTTATGCTTCAACTACTAATGCACATATTAATACTGGTGACGGTGTTGGTATGGCAGTTCGTGCCGGTGTTGCGTTACAAGATATGGAAATGTGGCAGTTCCACCCAACGGGTATAGCTGGTGCAGGTACATTGGTAACAGAAGGTTGTCGTGGTGAAGGCGGTTATCTGTTAAATAAAGATGGCGAACGCTTCATGGAACGTTACGCACCAAACGCGAAAGACCTAGCGTCTCGTGACGTTGTTGCACGTTCAATGATGACTGAAATTCGTGAAGGTCGTGGCTGTGATGGTCCTCAAGGTCCACATCTTAAGTTGAAGCTAGACCATTTAGGTCGTGAAACGCTTGAATCGCGTCTTCCAGGTGTTTGTGAATTATCTAAAACATTTGCACACGTACATCCTGCAGAT
>PJEL010001316.1_pt1 | contig 25706 bp, 25 predicted proteins | sample 1853271 | NCBI WGS metagenome assembly PJEL01 (sample SAMN08108733, study PRJNA415343) | Invertebrate metagenome, whole genome shotgun sequencing project. | host: Globobulimina | place: Sweden: Gullmar Fjord | collected 2015-08
GCCTCTTTTTTCATCTTTCTATCATTTATATCTATTTTATATTCTTTTACTATTTTTAATGCATATTTTTTATTGTCTTATTATTTTAATCTATCTTAGATTCTAAACTTTTTATCAAAATATTTTTTACCTTATTCTCAATTTATAACTTAATATATATTTAATTGCCAGTCCTTGTGATTTTATATAATTATTTATTTGATAATTAAAAATGTAAATATTTAGTTTTTTATTTAAATTAGATTTTTTTGAGTGATTTCTAATAAAGAGAATGATTTTAATCATATTCTTTATTATATAAATTTAATATCTTGATGTAGTTTCTATTAAGTGATATCCAAATTGTGTTTTTACTGGTCCGTGAACTCTATGTAAATCTTTTGTAAATACAACTTTATCAAATTCTTCTACCATTTCGCCTTTTGAAAAAGTTCCTAGATTTCCACCTCTTTTTGCAGAAGAGCATTTTGAAAATTTCTTTGCTGCTTTTTCAAATGTATATACATTTTCAATGATTTCTTTCTTTATTTTTTTGGCTAATTTTTCAGTTCTTACTAAAATATGTCTTGCTGTTGCTTTTGCCATGATTGTCCTTTTTTATGATTTTGAATTCTATCAAAAATTAATAAAATATCATCTTTTATTCTAATGTTTTTAAAGTATAATACTAAATATGAAAAATTTACCTATAAATAAAATATTACCTGATATAAAAGATATTCTAAATCATGAATCAAAACTAATTGTACAAGCTCCTCCTGGTGCTGGGAAAAGTACAGTTGTCCCTATTTCTTTATTAAATGAACAATGGCTTGGAGATAAGATTATCATCTTATTAGAACCTAGAAGATTAGCAGCAAGAATGATTGCTTCTTTAATGTCTAAGTTTTTAAATGAAGAGGTGGGGCAAACTGTTGGTTATCAAATAAAAATGGATACTTGTAAAAGTGAAAAAACAAAAATATTAGTTGTAACAGAGGCAATACTTGTTCGAATGTTGCAATCAAATCAATCTTTAGATAATGTTGGATTGATTATCTTTGATGAATTTCATGAAAGAAGTATAAATACTGATTTATCACTTGCTTTATCTTTACAAGTACAAGAGTTATTAAGAGATGATTTAAAACTATTAATTATGTCTGCAACTTTAAATTCAAAAGAGTTATCAACCTTATTAGATAATACTCCTATTATTACCTCTGAAGGTAAAACTTTTGATATTGAAAATATTTATTTAGAAGCTAATATTAAACAACCTGATTATAAAAGTATAAATACTATTTTACTTAATACTTTAGAAAAGTCATTAAAAGAAGACAATGGTGATATTTTAGTTTTTCTAGCAGGTCTTTTTGAAATTAAGAAGCTAGAATCTTTATTAATTGATTTAATAAAAAATAAATTTAAAGATAATGATATATTAGTTTTTCCTTTACATTCTAATTTAAATAAACAAGAACAAGATAATGCTATTAAAAAATATACTAATAGAAAAGTTATTCTTGCCACAAATATTGCTCAAACATCACTTACTATTGAAGGGACATCTATTGTTATTGATACTGGTTTAGAAAAGAGGTCATATTTCAATCATGCTTCTTCTATGGATTATTTAGAATTAGGATTTATATCAATAGATTCTTCTGTTCAAAGAGCAGGTAGAGCAGGTAGATTATCAAATGGTAAGTGTTATAAACTTTGGCATAAAAATAAGATACTACAAAAAAGTACTGAGGCTGAAATATTACGTTCAGATTTATCTTCATTGATTTTAGATTTATCTTTATGGGGAGTTTCAGATTTTAATGAACTAAAATGGTTAGATATTCCTAGTGAATCAAGAATAAATAAAACAAAAGTTGTATTACAAGAACTTAATATGTTAGATGATGATTTTTCAATTACTCATTTTGGAAAAGATTCTTTGAGTTTAGGTGTTCATCCTAGGTTTTCTTATATGATTTTAAAAGCTTATGAAATGAACTATTCTTATGAAGCATGTTTAATTGCATCGATTCTTTCTAATAAAGATATTTTTATTAATTCTTTTAAAGATTCTAATTTAGCTTCTAGATTTAGTATTTTTGTTAATAAACAATATAATAGTTCTTTTGTAAATAGAAATACAATAAATATGGTTTTAAAAGATGCTGACTTCTTTTTTAATAAATTAAATAATATTAAAAAACAAAAGTTAAATAAAAACCGATTAGATTCTAATATTCTCCCGATATTAGTACTTTTAGCTTATCCTGATAGATTGGCCAAACAAAGAAAAAAAGATGATAATAAATATAAATTAAGTAATGGGAAAGGTTGTATTTTAAATATTGAAGATGAATTATTTAATCATGAATATTTAGTTGTTCCAAATATTAATATAAGTGGAAATAATTCATTTGTTAATATGGCTCTTAGTATTGATGAAAATGATATATTCGAATATTTTTCTTCTGTTATTGAAGAAAAAGAATCAATTTTTTATAATAAAGAGAATAAAAAAATTGATATTCGAATTAACAAATATTTTTATGAATTAGAAATTTCTTCAAATCCTTCTTCTAAAATAGATAAAAATAGATATAAAGATATAATCTTACAATTACTAAAAAAAGAAGGTTTATCTTTATTAACTTGGAATAATAAATCTATTGAATTAAGAAAGAGAGTAAATTTTTTTAATTATCAAAATGACTTAAATAATAAATTTATATTAAAATCTGATTTTCCAGATTTTAGTGATAATGAATTATTGAAAAGTGTTGATACTTGGTTAGAACCATATCTAAGTAATATTGCAAGTCTTAAGGATTTAGAGAAATTAGATTTATATAATATTTTATTTTCATCTCTTTCTTGGCAAGATCAAAAACTCTTAGAAGAACTTGTTCCTAGTCATATTAAAGTTCCTAGTAGTTCAATGATTAAGATTGATTATTCTAATAAAGAGATTGTAATATTACCTGTTAAAATACAAGAAATGTTTGGATTAAATGATACTCCCAAAATATTAAATAACACTTTTGCTCTTCAAATACATCTTTTAAGTCCAGGATTAAGACCCATTCAAATAACTTTTGATTTAAAAAGTTTTTGGTTAAATTCTTATGCAGAAGTAAGAAAAGAGTTAAGAGGTAAATATAAAAGACACTATTGGCCAGAAGATCCATTTGAAGCTATTGCTACATCTAAGACAAAAAAACATTTATTATCAAAGAAATTTGGAATATAAGTTTTTTTGCCAAGAATTTATGCTTTTCTTAAGTATAGGAAAGCTATAATTCTGCCACAAATTTGTTACGGAACACTTGTTTTGTAATTAGATTTTCTCTGGGAAGGTTGGAGAGTGGTCAAATCCTGCGGATTGTAAATCCGCCGCCTACGGCTTCGAAGGTTCGAGTCCTTCTCTTCCCACCATTTACTTATATTTAATCAACTATCAAAACAAAAAATCATACAATTCAACTCAAAATAATCAACAAAGAGAAATCATGCTAAAAAAGTTATCAATACTTCTTTTATTAAGCACTTTCATTTTTGCAAATGAGAATACTTATTCAAAAGAACAAATAGAAAAAATGATTGCCAAAATGGTAATATTAGGTTTTAAAGGTGAATCCGTTTCACAAAGTAATACTATATATAGAAATATAAAAAAGTATGATTTAGGTGGAGTTATTCTTTTTGATAAAGATCCTACAAATAAGAAAAAAACTAAAAATATTAGAAGTCCTTACCAGTTAAAAAAACTTACACAACAATTACAAGCTATTAATAAATCAAAACTATTGATTTCAATCGATCAAGAGGGTGGGTTAGTTCAAAGAATGAGAATAGAAAACGGTTTTATTTTTACTCCAAGAGCAAGTAAAGTTTCAAAAAATGGAATTAACTTTGCTAAACAAACATATAAGAAACTAGCAGTATCTTTAAATCAAAATGGAATAAATGTAGATTTTGCTCCAGTTGTTGATTTATCAATAAACTCAAAAAATAAAGTTATTGTAACTCGTGGTCGTTCATTTGGTAAAAGTTCACAGGAAGTTGTTAAATATTCATCTATATTTGTCGAAGAACTTAAAAAAGAAAATGTAATATCTGTTCTAAAGCATTTCCCCGGTCATGGATCGTCTTTATCTGACTCTCACAAGGGTTTTGTTGATATTTCGAATACTTGGCAGCAAAAAGAGTTAGAGCCTTATAAACAGTTTATAAAGAATAATACAGTTGATATGATTATGACAGCTCATGTTTATAATAAATTTTTAGATCCTAAATATCCTGCAACACTATCAAATAACATAAATACTAAACTACTTAGAAATATTTTAGGTTTTAAAGGTGTACTTATCAGTGATGATTTACAAATGGGAGCTATTTCTAAACATTACTCTTTAGAAGATACTTTGACTTTAGCTATTAATTCAGGTGTAAATATGTTGTTATTTGCAAATCAATTATCAAGACCTATAAAATTAGAGAAAATTATAAAAATTGTTTCTAAACAAATAAAAAATAAGAAAATAGATTTAAATAAAATTGTAGATTCAAATAAAAAGATAAATAAGATGTTAAATAAATATTAGATGTTTTGTGATTGTTTTTGAATTAAATGGTCGGGGCGAGAGGATTCGAACCTCCGGCCCCCTGGTCCCAAACCAGGTGCGCTAACCAGACTGCGCTACGCCCCGACATTTTAAATAGGTCGGAATTATAATAGATTTAATCTATTTTGTCAAGGGCATTTTGAGTTTTTTTGAAAATTCTTTATTTTCGAGTTTTTTTAATAATATTTATTGAATTAACTTCTTCTATAAAAGTTTCTAATTTTCCATCTTTCATTATAAAATACCCATCACTTTTGATTCTATCTTTTGATGTATATTTAAATTTATAATTTGTATCAAATTTAATATCAATATATTTATTTTCTTTTACTTTTATTCTTTCATTTTTTGTATCATTTTTTGCGGCTTTTTTCAAAATATAAATGATTGCATATTTATCTTCTTTATACTTTGTATTTTTATCTTCTTTTAAACCTTTATAGTCCTCATTAAAAAATACAAATTTGTCTTTTCCTAATAAAAATCTTGCAATACTATTTGTAACATCTGCTTCAAGATAGTTTTTTTCTAAAGAATCAAAGTTTTTTATTTCTCCAATTTCTAAGCCTTTAAATTCAATTATATAACTTGCAAATGCGATATTTGTAAATAATATTAGTGATAGTATATATTTCATAGTCTCGTCCTTTATAATGGTTAATATTATATCTAAAAAGTATAATTATTGTGAAATTATTTATTTAAATGGGTTTGTTTTTTCAATTAAAATATCTTGATGATTTACAAACCTATTACAACGAAGTCCTTTTAACTTTTTACAAATATTTTGCCATCTTTTTGAATGACCTGAGTTCTTATTTGTAAAATCTTTAAAGTAAAACATTATTGCATGTGCATACTCATGAGGAAGAACATCTTCTATCATATAATTTGCACTTTCTTTAAAACGTTTTTTATTTAAATGAATATAAATATTTTTATCTTTTGTATACGTAGTCATACCAAAACGATTGGCATTCATTTTATTTGAAATAGTAATTTGGAAGTTTCTTTTAATTTGAAAATGTTTATATGCGAGAATTTTTAGATTTTGTTCTTTTTTTTGTAATGCTTGAATGTATTTTTTATCTAAGGGACTATTCGAAAATGAATAGTCTTTATACCAAAGATAAATTAGAAGTATTGATGCTAATAAAACAACTATAAAAAAGAATTTTTGAAGTTGTTTAGCAAACATATTTACTTACTCAACAGTTTTTATTAAAACATCTTTATAATGATTTAAATCTTTCATCATAGTGTCGTCATTATCATTAATATCAGGATGGTATTTTCTAGCTAACTCTTTATATTTTTTCTTTATTTCTTCTTTTGTTGGAGAATGAGTAAAACCAAAAAAATCTTTTGCTTTTTGTACTTCATCAAATCTAGGAGCATTATTAAAACCATTGAAGTTTGAATTATTAAAGTTTTGGAAGTCATTTGGATTAAAACCTTGTCCACCTTGTTTAAACTGAAAATTAAAGCCATTTTGTTTTATTTTCTTTTTTAAATTATAGATAATAAAAAAACCAAACATAAGTATAATACCTATAATCATAAGAAATGTTCCAAAATTTGTAAAAACTAAATATAAAATAAAGAATAATATTGACAGTCGAATGATTCGATTAAACATGTATATAAATGTATTGTTAGGCATAAAAAATTGTTCCTTTTAATTATTGGTTCGTATTATAGTATTGTTTAGTCAATAAATAAATTAAACTAATAACTTATACGAAAATTAAAAAAATAAATTAGATGTGTTACAAAAGTTATCAATAAAACTATAAAATATAGCTATTTTAATGCTATTGTTTTTTTATCATAAGAATATCATATTTAAGGATTAATCTACTCTTATAAAAACAAGGAGAGTTTAAATGGATATATCTTTACAAGCATTTTTTGCTGCATTACCGATACTTCTAGCTGGTATTTTACTAGTTGGATTAAGAATTTCTGCTAAAAAAGCAATGCCTTTAGTATATATTGCAACAGTTGCTGTTGCATTCGTAGTATGGGAGGTTTCTTTTAACAGAGTTATGGCCTCAACAATTCAAGGTCTACTTATTACAGTTGCCGTTTTATGGATTATTTTTGGAGCAATTTTACTTTTAAATACTTTAAAACATTCAGGTGCAATTGCAGTAATTAGACAAGGTTTCAACAATGTAAGCCCTGATAGAAGAGTTCAAGTTATTATTGTAGCTTGGTTATTTGGTTCATTTATTGAAGGTGCTTCTGGATTTGGAACACCTGCTGCTATTGCTGCACCATTATTAGTTGCTATTGGTTTCCCTGCTATGGCTGCTGTTATGGTTGGTATGATGATTCAATCAACTCCTGTATCATTTGGTGCTGTTGGAACTCCAATCTTAATTGGTGTAAATAAAGGTTTAGATTCTGAAGGAATTGGACTTACTTTACAAACATTAGGAACTACTTGGGATCATTACTTACAAATTATTACTTCACAAGTTGCTATTACTCATGCTATTGTTGGGACATTTATTCCTTTATTCATGGTAATTATGTTAACAAGATTCTTTGGTAAAAATAAATCATGGACTGAAGGTTTATCAATTATTCCTTTCGCTATCTTTGGTGGTATTGCATTTACTATTCCTTACGCATTAACTGGTGTTTATTTAGGTGCTGAATTCCCATCATTAATTGGGGCACTTGTTGGTCTTCCAATTGTTACATTTGCTGCAAAGAAAGGTTTCTTAATTCCTAAAAAATCTTGGGATTTTGCTCCAAGAGAAGAATGGCCTACATCATGGATTTCTAAATTTGAACAAAAAATTGATACTTTCTCTGAAAAAACTTCAAATATGTCTTTAACAAAAGCATGGATTCCATATGTATTAGTTGCGGCAATTTTAGTATTAACTAGAGTTTCTGATCAAGCTAATGCATTTGTTAAATCATGGGTTATTCCATTTAAAGATATTTTAGGTGAAGGTCTTGGATATTCAATTACTCCTTTATACTTACCAGGTGGAATTTTAGTATTTGTTGTTTTTATTACTTATTTCTTCCATGGAATGAAGTTTAAAGAAATTGGTGCAGCGGTAAGTGAATCATCTAAAGTTATGATTGGTGCTGGTTTTGTACTTATTTTTACTATTCCTTTAGTTAGAATTTTAATTAACTCAGGAATTAATGAATCTGGATTTGATTCTATGCCTGTTGCAATGGCTACATTTGTTGCTGCTTCTGTTGGTGATATTTATCCATTATTTGCTCCAATGGTTGGTGCGTTAGGTGCATTTATCGCTGGTTCTAATACTGTTTCTAACATGATGTTAGCTCAGTACCAATTCGGTGTTGCTGATGCACTTGGAATTTCAACTGCATTTATGGTTGCTCTTCAAGCTGTTGGAGCTGCTGCTGGTAATATGATTGCAATTCACAATGTTGTTGCTGCATCTGCTACTGTTGGTTTATTAGATCAAGAGGGTGAAACACTAAGAAGAACAATTATACCTACAATTTATTATTGTTTATTAGCTGGTATCATCGGTCTTATTGGAATGTATACATTAGGTCTTACTGATCCATTAATGAAATAATCCAATTTATAATATAGAGAAAAGATTTTGTATCTTTTCTTTATATCTTTTTCTAACTTCTACTTATATATTTCTTCCTCATTTTTAAACAGTAAAAATTCTTATTAAATTAAAATAAATTGAAAATATAGTAGGAAATATTTGTTAGTATTTTAGAATGTAAAGATAGTAGTTATAAGAGAAAATCTCTTATAACTTAATTTCTAAAGCAATAGGGCAGTGATCACTTCCTAAAACTTCATTTAATATATATGCGTCTTTGATATTATCTTTTAAATCATTACTTACGTAGAAGTAATCAATTCTCCAGCCAACATTGTTAGCTCTTGCATTTGCTCTGTAAGACCACCAACTATAAAGACCTTCATCTTGTGTTTTTTCTCTTAGTGTATCTACATATCCATGAGCTAAGAATTTATCCATCCAATCTCTCTCCATTGGTAAGAATCCAGATTTTTTTTCATTTGCTTTTGGTCGTGCTAAATCAATTTCTTTGTGTGCTGTATTCACATCTCCACAAACAATGATTGATTTTCCTTCTTTTTTCAAGTTTTCACAATGATCTAAGAATCTATCGTAAAATTCCATCTTGTAAACTAGTCTTTCTTCTTTACTTTGACCATTTGGAAAATAAACATTGAAAAATGCGATATCTTTATCCCCTAAAGTAAAGTGAACTTCGTTAATTCTACCTTCGTTTAAAACATCAACACTAGGACAGTTACATTCAAATGTCGTTTCTATATCTGTAAATAGTGCTGTTCCTGATCTTCCTTTTATAGCAGATTCAGAAGCAACCATACTTTTATATTCTCTGTCAAATATAGTATCAGGAATTTGAACTTTCATTGATTTTGTTTCTTGAACACCAAGAATATCAATATTTGCTTCATCTACCCATTTTAGAGCTTCTTTTTTATCAACTGCTCTAATTCCATTTACGTTCCACGATACAAATTTATAAGTTTTTGCCATTTTATAATACCTTTGATTGTTTATTTTTTAAGAGAGTTGATATAAAAAACAAGCTGTTCTATAGATATCTTGAAGTCTTTTTTATCTTGATGTTTTTTAGCAAGAAGTAATGCACCTTCAATAGAAGCGATTAAAAAAGTTGATACTTTTTTAACTTCTATATCTTCTTTTATTTCACCTAAGGCTATTGCTTTAGTAAGTGCATCACAAAATAATGTTTTCCATTTATCTAAAATGTCTGTTAATGTTTTTGCAAAATCTTCGTCTTGGTTTAGAGATTCTTGTAGTAAATTACCCAAAGGACAACCATTTGTTAAGTCCCATGAGTTTGTATCTTCCAAAATAGAGATTAATAGTTCAATAATATTTTTATTAGTTTGGGCAAGAACTTGCCACTTTTTCTCTATTCTTTTTTCAACTTTTTCTTCAACCATAGCAATTACCATGTCTTTTTTTGATGAAAAATGATGATACATAGAGCCTTTTTTTGTATCGGCTCTTTTTAATATATTTGCTAAAGATGCTCCTGTATAACCATTAGAAAAGACTTCATGAAACGTAGCTTCAATTAATCTTGTTCGAATATCTTGCATTTTTTTCCTCAACTACTCTTATTTATTTTTTGCAATTATATCTAAAATTTCTTGTGGTTCACATCTACTTGTATAATCTTCATCAATGAAAGAATAAATGATTTCTTTATGTTTATTAATAACATAAGTAGCAGGTAATGGCAACTCATAAGTATCTTCATCATTAAGTCCAACGATATCAATTCCAAAACCTTCATAAATTGGTCTTAACTCTTCAGCAAGTGAGAATACTAATCCATAATCTTTTGCTAATTCATTATGAGTATCACTTAATACTTCAAATTCTAATTCGTTTTTTTCTTTTGTGCTTAAACTTGCATCTGGAGTTTGAGGAGAAATAGCAACTAATTTTGCATTTAAATCTACTAAGTCATTATTAATTGATTGTAATGCTTTTAATTCAAGATTACAATATGGACACCATTGTCCTCTATAAAAATTAATAACAACAAATTCATTTTCTTTTAATAAATCATTTAAAGAAACTGTTTGATTTATAGCGTTAAAAAGAGCAAAATCTTTTGCTGTACTACCAAGACCTAAGGCATTTTTTGAAAGGTTTGTGCCTTTTAATTCTTCTGTTTTTTGAAGCATAACTTCTTGAAATTCTTGAGGAACTTTTTCTTTGAAAGCCTCTTTATATTTATTTATCTCATCTATTAATCTTGACATTTATAATCCTTTTATTTATATAATATTAAAACCGACCAGTTGGTCTGTTTGAAATTGTAACAAGAAATAAGACTCTTGTCAAGATTTTTTTATTGTTTATTTCTTTAAGTTGTTTGTTTTAGTATTAGGAGTAACTTTTTTCTTTGGTATTTCAATTAAACTTTTAGGTGTAAGGGGAGCTGTTGGTTTAATTGGTTTTTTCATTCCTAAACCTTGTGATAATCCAAATTTTTTATTTGAAAAATTGCCTTTTATTAAAGTGTCTGTATTTCCACCATGCATATCAATTTTTCCGCTATTTTCACCATTATATGTATAGTTTGCGAAAAGTGATGTTGCTAAAAAGACTGTAATTAATAAATATTTTTTCATATTAATCCTTTTTTTCTATTTTCTGTTTCTTTTCTTTTATATTTTTTGCAATTCCATATATAGTAATTATAATCCAAAAAATCTCAATTACAAATGAACCAAAGTTAAAATGTACAAAAAGTGAAATTAAAAGTAAAATTGCACCAACTAAATTTAATAATTGATATTCAATTGATCTAATAGTATATTTGTTTGTTTGCAAAAATAAATATGCAGCTACAACAAATATCATACCTATAAATCCAAGCCATTGATATATATCCATGTTATTCATTATTATTCCTTTTTAAAAAAAAGGATTATAACTATTTTTTTGATAAATAAGCTTTTATTGGGTATTTTACGTTTAAATAAATTATTAATTCAGGAAAAATTATTATGACAGAAATTATGTTAGGTTTACTTACTTTTTTTACTTCAACAGTTGCAGGTATAGTAGGTATTGGTGGAGGAATGATGTTAATTGCGATTCTTCCTTCATTTCTACCTTTAAATGCTTTAATCCCAGTTCATGGGCTTACTCAAATGTCAAGCAATTTTTCACGTGCAGTATTTGGATATAAAGATGTTCAATATGCTGTTATTCCAAAGTTTTTAATTGGTTCAATTGTTGGGATAGGGCTTTTTGCAACAGTTTTATCAATGATATCTTTAGAATATGTTCCTTTATTTATTGGTATTTATATTCTTTTATCTTTATGGTCACAAAAATTCAATAATAAAATTAAAAAATATGAAAACTACTATTTAGTTGGATTTTTACAAACAGGACTTTCTATTGTTGTAGGTGCAACAGGACCTTTGACTATGACTTTACTACTTAAAGATTATGAAGACAAAGATAAAGTAGTTGCAACTGGTGCTGCACTTATGAGTATAACTCATATACTTAAAGTGTTTGTATTTATGTATTTTGGTTTTGTATTTTTTGAATATATTGGAATTATTGTTGCCATGATTATTGGTGCAGTTGCTGGGTCTTACGCTGGTACAAAATTAAGAGATAAAATAGATGGTAAAAAATTTACTATGATTTTAAAAGTACTTTTATCTATTCTTGCTGTTAAAGTAATTATTGGAGTATTTCTTTGAAAAAAACTTTATTTAAAAGATTTTTTACTTCAAAAGAAGCCTTATTATATGTAATGGCAATATCTATGACTGTTTCTTTTTCAGCATGGATGAGCTTATTAAACAACTTTACAATTGAAGTAGCATCTTTTGATGGAAGTCAGATTGGAATATTACAAAGTTTACGTGAGATTCCAGGCTTTTTAGCTTTTACAGTTATTTTAGTTTTAGCTTTTGTTGCACAACAAAGACTTGCTTACATATCTATTTTAGTTATGGGTTTAGGAACATCTTTAACTGGATATTTTCCAAGTGCAGTAGGTTTATACACTACAACAGTAATTATGTCTTTAGGTTTTCATTACTTAGAAACATTAAATCAATCACTTAGTTTACAATGGTTAGATAAGAAAAAAGCACCTATTGTTTTAGGAAAAATTTCAGCTGCAAAATCTTTTTCTGGTTTACTTGTATTTATCTTGATTTATATTTTAATGAATTTTTTATCTGTTGAATATAAATATGTATATTTAATATTTGGTGGAATTAGTTTTTTAGTAGGTATTATTGCTTGGATTGGTTTTACTCACTTTAAAGAAACAGTAGTTCAAGATAAAAAAATAAGACTTAAAAAAGAGTACTGGCTATTTTATGTTTTAACTTTTTTTGCAGGTGCAAGAAGACAAATATTTGTAGTATTTGCAGGTTTTTTGCTTGTAGAAAAATTTGGAGTTGATATCCATAATATGGTTATATTATTGTTTATAAACTCTATTTTAAATATGTATTTAGCTCCAAAAATTGGAAAGTTTATTGTAATATTTGGTGAAAGGATTGCTTTAAGATACGAATACCTTGGACTTATTTTAGTTTTTGTTTCATATTCAATTGTAGATAATCTATATATTGCATTTGCTTTATATCTTTTAGATCATTTATTGTTTTCTATGGCAATTGCTCTTAAAACATATTTTCAAAAAATTGCAGACCCTAAAGATATGGCAAGTACAAGTGCTGTTTCTTTTACAATTAATCATATAGCAGCTGTATTTTTACCAGCAATTCTTGGACTTGTTTGGTTATATTCGCATGCTCTTGTGTTTATAATTGGTGCAGCAATTGCGGTGATTTCTTTTGCCTTATCTTTTTTAATACCAGAAGAACCAAGACAAGGTTATGAAACAACATTAAAAAAGAATATATAAAAGAAGTATAAAGGTTGGATTATTTATCCAACCTTTTAATAACATAACATTTTAAACAAAATAGTTTAAAACTAATATTATAAACAGTATAGACAATAAAGTTTGTACAGTAATAATTGAAGACATTAATCTAATATCTCCACCTAATTGTCTAGCTAATACAAAAGATGAAGGAGCAGTTGGTAAAACTGCAAATATTATAAGAATAGCTAACATTTGATTATCAAGTTCAAATAATCTTGCAATAAAAAACATAATAAGTGGAGTTAAAATAAGTTTTGCAATATTTGATATAAATAACTCATTTTTTGAAGAGTTTATTTCTTTAATAACTAAACCAAATCCTACTGATAATAATCCAAGAGGAAGTGCTGCTGAACCTAGTATTTCAAAAATTCTCTCTAAAACTATTGGAAATTCAAATCCTATGAAATTTATACTTCCTCCAATTAAACAAGCAATTATTAAAGGATTTGTAAAAATTGATTTTAATAAATATGTAAATGTTAATTTATTTTCACTTACATATAAAGCAAAAACGGAAATGCATAATATATTTATAAATGGAATTACAAATGTAATTAGTAATACCGCTAAAATAAGCCCTTCATCTGAATAAATAGAATCAACTAAAGCTAAAAAAACATATGTATTAAATCTAATTCCACCTTGAACAATAGATGTAAAAGAAGATGCTTTTGATGAAAAGAATTTATTTGTAATCATTAATAGTATTAAAACTATAGCAATAGAAAGTAGTGCTGTTAAAATAAAGTTTACACTATTTGAAACTTCTAATGAAGCCGTTGATAGTTTATAAATTAAAAGGGATGGCATTAAAATATAATATGTTAATTTATCTGCATTTGGCCAAAATTCATGAGAAGGGAATTTGATTCTTTTAAAATAGTATCCAATCATAATTAATGAAAAAATAGGAATTAAGGCTGTAAATATATGAGTCATTTGATACTTCTTTAAATAAGATTTGTAAATTTATTGAAACAATTTTGAAACTTTATTATATGTAAAAATTATAAAAATAAAGATTAATTATAAAATTATAATATTTATTGCTTTATGTCAATGATAATTAATATCAATTTGATTATAATCAAGAAAAAATTATAATAAGGAAATATTATGAAAAGAATATTTTTATTCCTTTCTTTATCATTAGTATTATTTGCAAATGATAAGCTAGAAAAAATTACATTAAGTGGCCCTTTCGCTTCTGTTTCACACCCCTTTTTTCATATGATTGAAACGGGTGCATTAAATGATATTGCAAAAAATGTAGAATTTAAACTTTGGAAAAATCCAGATGAATTAAGAGCTTTAGTTTTAAATGGAGATGTAAATTTTATGGCAATACCTACAAATGTTGCAGCAAATTTATATAATAAAAATCAAAGAATAGAACTTTTAAATATTTCTATTTGGGGAATATTAGGATTAATTAGTAGAGATCCAAATTTAAAATCATTAAAAGATTTTAAAGGAAAAGAGATTGCTATACCTTTTAGAGCAGATATGCCTGATATTGTTTTTGAAGAATTAATAAGAGCACAAGGATTAGATCCTAAAAAAGATTTCAAATTAAAATATTTAGCATCACCAATTGATGCAATGCAAATGTTAATTTTAAGAAGAGTCGACCATGCTTTATTAGCAGAACCTGCTATTTCAATAGCTTTAAGGAAATCAAAATCTTTCCCTATTAAACTTGTCGCTCCTGATTTATACAGAAGTGTTGATTTACAAAAAGAATGGGGAAAAGTATTTAAATCTGAAGCTAAACTTCCTCAAGCAGGTATTGTAGCTTTGGGAGATACTATTTCTAAAAAACAAATAATTCAAAGGTTTCAAGAAGAATATAAAAAATCTTTAAACTGGTATAAGAATAATCCAAAGAAAGCAGGTGATTTGGTTTCTAAGAATTTGAAGATGTTAACAGCAGATGGTATTTCTGATTCGATTTCTCATATAAATATTGATTTTGTAAAAGCAAAAGATGCAAAAGATGACTTAATCAAATTTTATGAAATACTAGAAAAATCAAATCCTAAAACAATTGGTGGAAAACTACCAAATAATGATTTTTATAATAAAGATTAATTTTTATGAATTTTATTATTAACTTAATTAAAGATTTCCCCCGATATTTAATGTCGGGATTTAGTTCTTTAGCTGCTATTTTACTATTTATTGCATTATGGGATTTTGGAAATGAAATGTATGGAGATTTAGTTCTACCTAGTCCAAAAGTTACTTTTTTAACTCTTTTCGAAATGTTAAAAGATGAAATGGTAATAAATGATATTTTTATTACTATAAAAAGAGCACTTATTGGATTTGGAATTTCTGTAACTCTTGGCTCAATTCTTGGACTTCTATCAGGGCTGTATGTTACTGCTTCAATTTTAAGTAGACCAATTGTAACTATACTTTTAGGAATGCCTCCTATTGCTTGGATTGTACTTGCAATGATTTGGTTTGGAATGACTGATGATACTGTTATTTTTACAGTTGTTGTAGCTTCTTTACCTATTGTTTTTTTAGGAGCACTTCAAGGAACAAGAACTCTTGAAGGAGATTTAAAACAAATGGCGGAGAGTTTTAATCTTACTTTTAAAATGAAATTATTTGATTTATATTTTCCTCATATTTTTTCATATGTTTTTCCTGCATGGATTAGTGCTTTAGGAATGAGTTGGAAAATCGTAGTTATGGCTGAACTTTTATCAAGTAATGATGGAATAGGTGCTGCTTTAGCAATATCCCGAAGTCAATTAGATACTCCAACAGCACTTTCTTTGGTTGTAATAATGATAGGGTCATTATTATTGATTGAATACTTATTTTTAGAACCTTTAAAAAGAGAGGTTGAATTATGGAGAAAATAGAAGAACTTGTAGTTAAAAATCTATCTCATTCTTTCGGTTTTTCAGATATTTTAAAAGATATAAACTTTACATTAAAAAAAGGAAAAGTTTTATCTATTGTTGGTCCAAGTGGTGGTGGGAAAACTACATTACTTCATTTATGTGCAAAGTTATTAGATATTGATAAGGGAAAAATTAAGAATACTTTTAACTCTTCATCTTTTGCTTTTCAAGAATCTAGATTACTTCCTTGGAAAAATGTCATAGATAATATTTCTTTAGGATTAAAAGCTAAAGGAATAAAAAAAGAACAAAGAGAAAAAAGAGCTAAAGAAATAGCATTAGTATTTGGTTTAGATGAAGATGATTTTTTAAAATTCCCAAAAGATTTAAGTGGAGGAATGAAACAAAGAGTTTCTTTTGCAAGGGCTATGGTTCTTAAACCTTCACTACTTTTTTTAGATGAGCCATTTTCAGCATTAGATATTGGATTAAAAAAAGAGTTGATTTCTTTATTAATAAAAACAATAGAAAAAGAAAACTTGACTGTTTTATTTATTACACATGATTTAATGGAAGCAATAAAATTAAGTGATGAGATTTTAGTTTTAAAAGCAGAACCAGTAGGGCACATATCTAAAAGTTTTAAGTTTGATTTAGAACAAAGTAAAAGAGATGATACTTTTGTGTATGAACAAACAGCAAAAATTTTAACAGATAAAACAATTATTGATACATTTGAATTAGAATTAAAAGGTAAATAATGAGTTGTGATAAAGAAGAAAAACAGTATGCAAATGGTCATTATATGTATTATCCAAAAGAAAAAGTTCCTATTTATTTAGCATTTGCTTTTAGACCAATGTTTTTATTACTTGCTCCATATATTGTAATATCTATAATTTTATGGGGATTAACATTTTCAGGAATTATCAATATATCTTTTATTGATGATCTTTTATCTTGGCATATGTATGAAATGATATATGGAATAGGGATGGCTGGATTAATTGGTTTTTTCTTAACTGGTGCACCAGAAATGTATCCTGGAGTTATTCCTATTATTGGACGTAAACTTGCAAATATTATACTCTTATGGGTTTTAGGACGAATTAGTTTTTGGTTTATAGATTATTTAGGAGTTTATATTGTTGCAATAATAAATGTATCTTTGATTTTTTGGATTATTATGCTTGTAATTAAACCATTAGTAATGGATCCTAATAGAAAGAATATTTCTTTTGCATATATTTTAACAATAATTTTAGCTATTCAAGTTTGGTTTTTTATGTCAGCTGCTAATCTAGTTGAGACTTCAAAGTATTCAATTTTATTACTTGCTTTAGCTTCATTTACTGTTTTAGAATTGCTTGCTTTAAAAAGAATTAATATGGAAGCTATAAATGAGTTCTTAGAACAACAAGGAATTGATGAAACTTTTTATTCAAATTCTGCTCGTTATAACTTAGCAATATTCTGTATTATTGTATTTTCAATTGTTGAGTTTTTATATCCATCAAATGAAATTTTAGGATGGTTAGGACTTGCTAGTGCTGCTGCAATTTTAGGTCTTGTAAATGATTTCTTTTTAAAAGATAATAATATTTTATCAAAGCCATTTATTTTATATATGATAACAATTGTAGTTTTGATGTCTTTAGGATATGGACTAATGGGATATGATTATTTAAATAGTGAATTAAATGCTATAAATCACTTTAGACATTTTTTAACTACTGGAGTATTTGGTTTAGTATTTTTTATGGTTATGGTTATTGTTTCAACAATACATACAGGACGTAAAATATTTACTAATAAGTGGATATCTTTTAGTGTATTTTTGATTGTTATTTCTACATTTATTAGAAGTTTTATACCACTATATGAAAATTATTCTATAGAAGCTTATATAAGTTCTTCAATATTATGGGCAATTCCTTTTATTATATATATGAAAATATTTTTTCCTTTCTTATTAAATAAAAGAGCTGATGGTATACCTGGATAGATTAATTCTATCTAGGCAATAAATAATCTATAAATAAAAATTATAATTTAATCATAAATAAAAATTATGATTCTTTAAGTAATAATAGTATACTATTAATGATAATGATTATTGAAATTATCATAAAAGGAAAATAAATGAATAAAAAATTAATTTTATCAATCTTAACATCAACACTGTTGTTAGATTGTATGTTTGCTGAAACATTGGCCCCCATTACTGTTACAACTGCGACTAAAACACCAAGACAAATTGACGGAATTACAGCTTCTGTGATTGTTATATCTAAAGAAGATATAGAAAAAACATCTGCTTCTACAATTAGTGGAGTATTAGAAAAAATACCTTCAATAAATGCACAATTTGGTAGATTTCCTCATCCTAGTTCAGCTTCAAAGTCTGCGATTTCATTAAGAGGTGCAGGAGCTAATGGAACATTACTTTTAATTGATGGTAAAAGATTATCAGGAGAAACAGAAAGCCCTTATGAAATGAATAGAATTCCTGCTTCTATGATTGAACGAATTGAAATAGTAAAAGGTTCAATGTCTACGTTATATGGTTCTGATGCTATTGGTGGGGTTATTAATATTATTACAAAAAAAGTTACTAAAAATGCAACATCTTTAGATATTAAATATGGTGCAAATACTAATAATGAAGCTAAAAATAAAAATATAAACTTTAATACAATGGGTAGCAATGAAAGTTTTAAATATAAAATTTATGGTTCAATTACTGATACTTCATCATTTAGAGAAGATAAAAACTATACACAAGTAGCAACAAATCCTACAACAGGAACAGCACTTCCCTCTGATCCCCAACATGGAGTAAATGGAAGTAGTATGGTTACATATAGAGATGAAGCTACTGTAAAAACAATTGGTACAAGATTAGAAAAAAATCTTAATGACCAAGTATCTTTAGGTTTTGATATTAACTATTTTAATGAAACTAGGGATGGTGTTTATTTAGGTGCTGCAAAATATATAAATGGTGGTCCTGTACTTGTTAAAAATACTCCTGTATCTTCAAATGATAAAAATAGAAGATTAGATATTTCAAGTGATTTGGATTATAATATAAATGATGATTTATCATTTAATTTAAAACTTTACAGATCATATTATAAAAAAAGAAATAAAACTAATGCTATAAATTTTACAGGACCTACAAATACTAAGTTTTCTGCAAATGTTGAAATTGATACTATTGAATCAAATATCTTCTATTCTTTAAATGAGAATAACCTAATTACTTCAGGACTAGAATATAGAAAAGAAACTAGAAATTCAAGTGCAATTAATCCCGATCCTTCTTCAACACAATTTATAACAAAAAAAGTTAATTATAAGTCATTATATATTCAAGATGAAATAGATTTTAATGAAACTTTACATGCAACTATTGGTGCAAGATATGATGAAATTTCAAATGCTGATAATAAAGTGACTTTTCAAGCTGGTATTGTAAAAAACCTTACAGAGGATACAAATCTTAGATTTAATTATTCTCAAGGATATAGATCTCCTGATATTGCAGAATTATATGTTGTTTCTCCTTCTTTTAAAGATGGGAAAAGATTTGGTTCTGATGTTGTTTTTGGGCCAAAAATAGCAGCTTATGAATTAAAACCAGAAAAGTCAGAGAATTTTGAAATTTCAATTTCAAACAACACAGATAAACTAAGTTCAGGACTAACTTTATTTAATACTACAATAAAAGATAAAATTGATTTAATATCTTATGGAAGTGGTCCAAGTAAGTATTATACTTCAGAAAATTTAGAAAAAGTAGTAATTAATGGAGCTGAACTATCACTTGATTATATACTTAATGATAGTGTTGATTTTGCATTTAACCTTACATATTTAGATACAAAAAATAAAACTAATAATAAAGAATTAATGTATACACCTGATATCTCAGCATCATTAGCGTCCTCATATAAAATTAATGAAAAGTTTCGTACGAATTTTATGATTAGATATATTGGTGAACAATATAAAGATACTTCAAATACACAAAGAACAGAAGATTATACTTTAGTTGACTTATCTACTTCATATAAAATAAATAAAATGATTGAATTGTATGGAGGAGTTGATAATATCTTTGATAAAGAAGTTGATCAAGCTCTTGGTACTAATGTTGGAACATTTATTTATACAGGACTTAGAGTTAATTTCTAAGTAAATTAATCAGTACAGAATTATAATTTGTACTGATTAATATTTAATTATAATTCTTATATATATTTTTTTAGTCTGCTTTTATACACCTTACTGTTATTCCGTATAATATATCAGAATTTCTACCTGCATTAACATAAATAGCTGCACTATTTCCACTTGTATCAAAAGTTTTTATAGAATCACTTGATATTCCAAGACTTGTAGTTGCAATTGATATAATTGTTCCTATACCTGATATATTACCAGCATTTTTTGTTCTATAACCTGCTGCTGGGAAACTTAAAAATCCATTAAATAAATCTGTAGTATTTGATACTGTGTAAATACCTGTAAGATCAGAAGTTTCAGCTTTAACCTCTATTTCTGTTGGAACTTTATAACCTACTGGACATACAGAACTCCCATCAATTGTTGCCCAATTTGCTGCCCTTTGTGTAAGGTTTGAATCCGTACTTGTCCAGTCTTGATAAGAACTAAGACTTGTTATAAAACTATTTCCTGCATTATTAATATCTGTTGCTTGTGTAATAGAAGTACTACTTGTTGATTTTTCATGACCATCTGTATTTCTTCCCCACTGATAGTAATCACCATAACAGTTAGTATCTGTCATACTTGTACAAGTTTGGCTCGCACCAATATTTCTATCTAACCAAGTTTTTCCCGTATGAGGAGATACAAGCGTACCATATGTTATTCCATTATGTGTTATTACAGTTGTACTTTCTGTTATAAGATTAGATTTATATGCATTAATTGTAGTTTCAAGATTCGACGTGTTGCCACTAAAGTTTTGTACAGCTGTTAACATATTAGATATTCTTATTTTTTCTTGAGAAGTAAAAGAATTTGAAGCATTAATATCTGTGCTTGCTAATGTAAATATATCTCCTAAACTTGAAGCAGAATTACTTTTAATAGTATTTGTAAAAGTTGTAATTAGTGTTGAATCTTTTAATATAACGTATAAAACTTGAGAAAGTTTTGCAAGATCTGCATCATTTGAACTTACATAATCTATACTAAATTCATCAAGAGTTGATTTTCCAAGTCCTAAAGCAGAGAATTTTGAAAGTAAGTCAGAGTCATTAGATAAAAAAGTTGTAATAGGTGATATTACCTTAGTCACTCCATCTGAGACACTCATATTAATATCAAAAGAAAGATTAGTATCTTCTAGTTGTCCACCAGTTGAAGAAATAGGATAAATAGGACTACTTGAAAAAATATATTTACCATTTGATGTATAAGTTCCTACTAATCCTGTATTATCAGTAACAGTAGCATTTTTTACATATCCATCAACAACAGTAATTTGGTTCTCAGAATTACCATTACTTCCACCTCCATTACATCCAGTAATAAATATTATTGGTATTGAACTAATTATTATCGAAATAATTTTTCTATTCATTATATTCCCTTTATTTTAATTATATATATTCTATCTAATTATTATTTTAGAATCAATTATTAAGTTATATATAATTCTTAATACATAATTTAAAGAAGTTTCAATATAATTTATTAATGAAACAATTATGAAACTTAATAGAGGATATGATTAAATGCTTTTCAAAAATAATATAAAATATACTTTACATGATATTCAAAAGCTTTTTTCTCAAATACCTGTAATATTTATTATGTTTTTAGCCACATTACTTTTAGTAATTACTTACTTTATCTTAGAATCAAAAGAAAATCGAAAAATAGATTTATTAAAACAAAAGTATGTTTTAAACTATGATTTTAATAAAAAAGAAGAATTAAGTAACTTTAAAAGTTATATTAACCAACAATTAAAAGATAGCTTTAGTCAAGAAGAAATAAATTTAAAAAAAGTAACTTATAAAACAATTGGATATTTAGAATCAAATTCATTAAGTAACTTTGACTTATTAAAAGGGTACTTAAAAACAATAGAAAAACAAAATAATATAGAATTAGTAATTTTTACAAAAGATAATCTAAATATTTTATATGGGAAAGATTCTATTTCTTATATTCAACATTTAATATTTAATACGAAGAAAAATTTACATCAATATAAAAATTTAACTTTACAATATATTTATTCACAAGGTGATAATAACTTACAGTTTTGGAATGATGATTTAAAAAAAACAGTTCGACTTAGTTTTTTTGATACTATTAAAATAAATGGTTATGATTATTATATTGGTTCATTTTCAACTATTAATTCTATTAAAAAAATCACAAAAGACCTAATAATAGACTCAATTAAAACTCAAAATTTTAATATTTGGTTTTATGACATAATTTCACAAGATACCTTTAATTTCAATAATAATAAAAGAATTGAAAAATCAAATGTTTTACTTAAATCAAAAGAAGAGAGTAGGTCTTACAAAATACTAGAACATTATATTAATGATTATGAATATGATGAAAAATTTAAAAATCATACATATTTTTATAGTAAATATAACTTTCTAATAAATATATTTTATGATAAAAAAGTTAATGAATATAAACTAAAAGATATTATTTATGACATAAAAAAAGAGTATAGAAAATGATTTTTTCAGATATTTATATTAATTTTAGTAATTACTGCAATATTTATTTTATTTACATATATTTTCTCAAACTTTATCAAAACTATTTTTAATGAATATAATGATGAATTAAAAGCTAAGACTTTATCCTTAGAGCATTGGAAAAAAAGGTTTGAGTTAGCAATTATTGCCTCAAATGATGGTCTTTGGGATATTGATTTTAAAACTAAAAACATTTACTTTTCAGATAAATGGTTGGAAATGTTTGGATATAAAAAAGAGGAAGTTCTTACTTTTTCTGATTGGTTTAAATTAATTCATAATGAAGATAAAGTAAAAGTAGAAAAGCTTTTTGATAAGATCTTTGCAAAAATAGATGACACTTTTATTTGTGAATATAGATTACAAACAAAAAATGATGGTTTTAAATGGGTTTTAGCTCGTGGTAAGTCATTTTGTGATGAAAGTGGAAATTTAGATCGTATGTTAATGATGTCTATGGATATTGATAAAAATAAAAGAATGAAAAAAGAACTTCTTGATGTTGAATTATTAGTTGAAGATGGAAGAATTGTAATTTTTAAATTAGAAAATGATAAAAATCTATCTGTAAAATACATATCAAATAGTATTAAAACTTTTGGTTTTACAAAACAACATTTTGAAAATAAAGAATTAAATTTTATGAATTTAATACATAAAGATGATGTTAATAAAGTTCAAGTTGCAATAAATGCAGCTTTGAAAAATGATTTAGAAAATTTTACTGTTGTTTGTAGAATAATTAATGCTGCAAATGAAATAAGATGGATTTCAAGTAGAGTAATTCTAATCAAAAACCATTCAGGGGAAGTTTCTCATTTCTATGGATATATAAACGATATTACAAAAATAAAAGTAAGCCAAGAAGAATTAAAATTAAAAGTAGAAGAAGAAGTTAAAAAAAATAGAGATAAAGATAGAATTTTAATTCAGCAAAGTAAACTAGCTTCAATGGGTGAAATGCTAGGAAATATTGCACATCAGTGGAGACAACCTTTAAATAATGTATCATTAATATTACAATTTTTAAGAGATAATTATAAAAATGAAAATGTTAGCACTGAAAAACTAGATAAGTTTATGTCAAGAGCAAATACACATATAGAATATATGAGTGAAACAATTGATGATTTTAGAAATTTTTATAAACCATCAAAAACAAAAAAAGAATTTTCAATTAAAGAATGTATCGATTCTGTATTATATATGCTTGAAAATCAATATAAATCAGAAAAAATAAAAATTGATTTTGTTTATGAAGATATTCTTATAATAAATTATGAAAATGAGTTAAAACAATCTTTATTAAATATTTTAAATAATGCAAAAGATGCACTATTATTAAAAAAACATAATCTTAATTTTGATGCTTTAATACATATAAGTTTAAAAGTAAAAGAAAATAAAGTAGAAATATTAATATCAAACAATGGTGATAACATTAAAGATGATATAATTGATAAAATTTTTGAACCATACTTTACTACTAAGTTTGAAACTCAAGGTACGGGAATTGGTTTATATATGACAAAATCAATTATAGAAACAAATATGAAAGGGAAAATAGAAGTAAAAAATATAAAAGATGGTGTAATATTTAAAATTACGCTAAATATATAACTTCTTAGAAAAATATGAATAATTTAATTACAAGAGTGTTGTTAGTAGAAGATGAAGAAGATGCAAGAGAAATATTAAGTTTTTATCTTGATACTATTTTTGATGAAGTAGAAATAGCCTGTGATGGAAAAGAAGGACTTGATCTATATACTAAATCATTTAATGAAAATAAAGCCTTTGATTTAGTTCTTACAGATATTCAAATGCCAAATAAAGATGGTTTGAGCATGATTGAAGATATTACAAAAATAAATGAAGATCAAAAGTTTATAATTGTTTCAGCTTATAAAGATGAAGAATATCTTTTTAAATCAATTAATTTAAATGTAATATCATATTTTGTAAAACCATTAGAAGTGAAAAATATAATGGAAATGCTAAAAAAAGTTAAAACAAAAGTTCTCGAAGAGAAATCAAAAATAGAAATACAAGAAGAGAATATAGTTTTAAACTCAACTTATACATTTAATACAAAAACAAATATTTTATATAAAAATGAGGAATCAGTTAATTTATCAAAAAAAGAAACTTTGCTAATCCAAGCATTAACTACGAATATAAAAGAAATAAAAACAAAAGAGTTTTTAAAAGATTTTATTTGGAATGATAATACAACATCCGATGCTACAATGCGTACAGTAATAAAAAGAGTAAAAGACAAAATTGCAGATAATGACTTTATTGTTTCAAAAAAAGGTTTAGGTTATCTAATAGAATAATCATAAATCCCATAGAATAGTACTTTTAGTGTAAATTTATAAATTTGAAACAATTTTGAAACAATTTAGTTTCAAAGTATGTTATACTTTTCTTAGTATAAAAACTAAGGAGAAAAAAGATGACAAAATTATCAATTTTTAAAAAGTTATTAGTTACATCAGCAATTACAGCTACAATGATTACTGGTGCAAGTGCAGCAAAAAAAGAAACTAAGTATGTAATTGCAACAGCAAGTACAGGTGGAACATATTATCCAGTAGGTGTTGGAATTGCTACTATTGCATCTATTAAATTAGCGAAAAAACATAAAACAACTTTCTCAGCAATTACTTCTGCTGGTTCTGGTGAAAATGTTGATATGCTTCAAAAAGGTGAAGTAAATTTCGCAATTTTACAAGGTCTATTTGGTTCTATGGCTTGGCAAGGTAAAGCTAAATACGAAGGTGCTCCAAAGAAAAACTTAAGATCAATCTCTATGTTATGGCAAAATGTTGAACAATTCACAATCAAAAATGATTATGCAAAAACTGGAAATATTATGGATTTACAAAATCTATATGGTGAAAGATTTGCAATTGGTGGTAGATCATCAGGTTCAAGAGTTTCTGCTGAAACAATTATGAATTCTCTTG
>PJEL010001317.1_pt1 | contig 25701 bp, 36 predicted proteins | sample 1853271 | NCBI WGS metagenome assembly PJEL01 (sample SAMN08108733, study PRJNA415343) | Invertebrate metagenome, whole genome shotgun sequencing project. | host: Globobulimina | place: Sweden: Gullmar Fjord | collected 2015-08
TCTTTATTGAATATAATTCACCCGATGACCTGACGCCGGAGCAGCGTAAAGTAATCATTCGCCCCCGTACTTCCGATATACTGAGCGAGTTCAGAAAAATCGGATGTGAGGACGAAGTGAGCAACAAGCGTGGAAGGACCTATCAGCGGGAGTGCTGGAGGAAGAGCGATGGCTAGACGATGGGACCGCATGAAGCGAGAGGGCTTTCTCCGCCACCTCATCCGGGAGCTGGCCGAGGACGTGACCATGTTCCGCGCATCGCCCACCGGCTTCACGGCGCTAGGCAAGGCGCGTCAGCAGATGATCACCGCTCACGAAGAGCTCTCCACCCTCGTCGAGGCGCGGGCCGCAGCGAAAGCGGCGGAGGCTGGCGTCGACACCGACACGGAGCTGGCCCAGCTCTGCGCCTTCATCCGCAGCGGCATGACCCACGACCAGGTGCAGGTGCTGCATCAGGCATGCACGGAGACCCTCGGGCTGAGCGGGCTGCACCTGGTGCCCGCTGTGGGGGATGAGTGATGTACGGGTATGCGATCGGGATCGACTATGGGACTCGCGACGTGTTGCGGTACATCGTCTATGGCCGAGGGTGCGACGGTAGCACCTGGGTGATCAGCGATAAGCAGCGCCTCGAGTGGCGGCACCGGCATGGTGCCACCAAGAAGCGGCGCCGCCGTGCCCGCCGTGCCCGCCGAAATCGGCGGGGTTGGTGACGATCAAGGCACCCGACTAGGTGGGCCTGCTCGCCGGGCCCGTGCAGGCGGCGTCGCGCATCGTTGAGGCCAACGAGGGCGACCCCTGGCTCAACGTGCGCCTGCTCCCGGGCCAACACGAGTATCTTCACGACCCGGCACCGGCGCGGCTGTTCCGTGGCCCGCAGCAGGCCATCGGCAAGACCTGGGCAGGGGTCCTCGACCTCATCGGCCATGGCACGGGGCTGCACCCTTGGTGCCCGCCGGAGCTGATCTCACCGACGGCTATCACGGGCTGGGTAGTCTGCGGCACCTGGGGGCAGTCGGTCGAGGTGCAGACCAAGATCTGGGAGCTCGCCCCGAAGCGGCTGATGCATCCCGAAGACGTGGCCCGCTATGACGATGTGCGCGGGTGGGGTCGGTTCGATCCGTCATTTCGGCTGATGCATCGCTCGGGTGCCTGGTCGACGTTCAAGATAAAGACCAGCAAGCAGGGTGGCCTATCCCTCTCGAGCGCGAGCATCGACTATGCCTGGTTCGACGAACCGCCATGGACGAGCCGCATCTTCGGCGAGGTGCAAAAGCGCGTGCTCAAGGCGGGCCGCTATGGCCGGTTGGGGATGACCATGACGCCGATCAACGTGCCCACCATCGAGTGGTTGCGGGTCGAGGTCGAGGAGGGCGGGCGCCTCAACATCAGCGACCACCACCACAAGCTGCTCGCTCCAGAGCTCATCCCCGTCGGCTACAACGCCCCCCTCGTGCTCGCTGACGGCACGCCGTGTGACGAGGCCTGGGTGCAGTCGCAGCGGATGAACACGCTGGCTCACGAGGTGCCGGTGGTCTGTGATGGCGAGTTCCGCATGGCTGCGGAAGCACCCATCTTCACGGCCTTTCGTCGGGACAAGCACATCGTGCATGAATGGCCGGCAGGCAAGGCGGACTTGTACATCGGCTTCGATCATGGCCTCGCGGTGCATGCCCAGGTGGCGGTGCTGCTGGCGGTGCAGTGGCCTCGAGGCAAAGGCCGCGACCCGATGGTGTGGGTGCTCGACGAGGCCATCGGCGACGGCGAGACCACGGACGACGATGACGCAGAGGCGGTGTTGCAGATGTTGGAGCGCAACGGCCTGCTGTGGAGCCAGCTCGAGGCCACCTTTGGCGACCGCTCGCACCGAGGCGCGACCCGGATCGTGCAGAAGAGTAACGGGCGGCTGATGGCGGCCATCGCTCGTCACCCGCGTGCAGGGCGTCATGGGATCCGCGCCGGCATCATGGAGCCCCCCATCCGTCCAGCCAAGCGAGGAGCGGCCAACCAGCCAGGGGCGGTCAGCTACGGCTGCACCTGGCTCCATCGGCTGATGCTCCAGCCGGGCATGCTGAAGGTCCATCGGCAGGCCACCTTCTGCACCCGCTCCTTCCTCGGCTACGACATGACGCCCAACAGCCCCGAGAGCCATGTGATGGACGCGATACGGTATGGCTTGAAGGCGTTGATCTACTCTACCCGCCTGCCTGGACGGCCCGCGGTGGTGAGGATCGGATGAGCGTGGAGCTCCACCGACTGAGGGACGATTGCTTTGATGACTGTGAACTAGCCGGCGCACACGTTGGGCTCGTCCGCCTCGCGCGGGTAGGCCGGGCACCGCCAGCCATCGGCGTCCTCGTAGCACCCCGTGTACACGCAGAGGACCACGTCCTCCGCATCGGGTGTGCACTCGGGCCCGACCAGGGGCGCCTCGTCACAGGCGGTGAGGGCGAGCAGTAGCAGGACGTAACGCATGGTGCCTCCGCCTGGGGTACGGGTGGCTGGCGCCGATGTTGCGGGGTACCCTCTGTCGGTCCTGCACGGCGCTAGCAGTCTTCGGGCAGATGCGCTATGGTGCTCACGTGACTGAGCCCAGCCTGCCTCGGATGGCCGATAGCGTCGAAGGTCGGCGCATGGACCACACACGTCTACGGCGGCGCATGCTCGATGGCGTGTTCCGGGGCGATCTCGAGGATCGCATCCTCGAACACCTGGGCAGCGTCCGCACGAAGCAGGTGGGCCCGCCCGACCTCTCTGGCATGTTCTTCGGCTCGCTCTGCCGGGCGCTCGCCACGCTGTACCTGACCCCGCCCACCGTCTGGCACGTTGACGGCGCAGAGCAGCTCGAGCAGGCCATCGGGGCTACCGGGCTCTGGGCGTCCATGCCTCGCTATCAGAGCTGGGCCATCGGGTGCCGCGAGTACCTGATGCGGATCGACCTGGACGACGATGGGCTCCTCACCTACCGGGCGGTGCCGCCGGACCTGGTGCTGGCGGAGGCGCCGGTTGACCGCCCCGACCAGCCCACTCGCATCGCGGAACTCCGCCAGCGCGACGACGTGTACACCTGGGACATCTACGACATCAGCGACCCCGCCGCGCCCATCTACGAGGTGCGGTCCGCCGAGGACGCCGAGGTGCCCGGTGACGGCGACCTCATCGAGAGCCCGGGCTGGCCTGACAAGTGGCGCACCGCAGACGGCCGGCCCGTCCTGCCCTGGGTCGTGCACCATGCAGAGGCGCTCACCGATCGGCTGTGGGACCCCTACGAGTGGATCACGGTGGTGGAGGGCTCGCTGAATCACTCGGTGCTGTGCTCCTTCTGGTTGCACGTCACCAGGGACGCCAGCTGGCCGCAGCGGTACATCATCGACCTGCAAGTGGTGGGCCTCGCCACCGACGGCAAGGGCGCCGACCGCACCGCCGAGGTGACGACCGACCCGGCCACCCTACTCCGGTTTGCCTCCCTCGACGATGCCCGCTCCCCGAGCGCTGGCCAGTTCCAGCCCGGTGGTGACCCCGCCACCCTGCTCACCGCCATCGGTGACTATGCGGCCCGCATCGGCCAGGAGGCGGGAGTCAGCACCTCCGACATGCAGCGCATGAGCGGCGACCCCCGCTCGGGGTACGCCATCTCCCTCTCCAACGAGGGCAAGCGCGCCCAGCAGCGGCGGTTTTCTCCATCCTTCCAGGCCTCAGACCAGCGCCTGGCAGCGCTCTCCGCGGTGATGCTGAACCGCGCCCATGGGCTGGGGCTGCCGGAGTCGGGCTACACGGTGGCCTATGCAGCCATCCCGCTGTCTCCGGAGGAGCTCACCAGCCGCCGAGAACACGCGCTGGAAGTGTACGACCGCAAGCTGGCCACCCGCATCTCCACCTACATGGCGCTCAACCCGGGCGAGACCCGGGAGCAGGCAGCCGCCGAGCTGGCGCTGATTGATGCGGAGCAGGGCTCCGATGGGGCATCGGCACGAGAGCTGGCCGAGACCATCCAGAAGATCTACCTCGGGGTAGGCAAGGTGGTGACGGTGGACGAAGCCCGCGCGATCGTGTCGGAAGCGGGCTTTGAGCTACCCCCTGGGGTTGATCTCCAGGACGAGCCCATCGTGGGCAACGTGACTGCAAGCGAGGACGACAATGCCTGACGAAGAGGACGACAAGACCCCGATGGTGCCCAAGGCCCGCATGGACCAGGTGCTCACCCGCAACCGCGCGTTGCAGGAGCAGCTCACCGATCTTCAGGGATTGCAGACCACCACAGCCGCCAGCCTCGCCGAGCTCCAGACTGCGGCCAAGGCTCACGAGTCGGTGACCGCCGAGCTTGACAGCTTCAAGGCCCAAGCATCCGGGTGGGCCTTCGAGAAAGCCGCGATGGGCGCGGGCCTCACCGATCCCGGTGGGATGGCGCTGGCGATGCGCGAGTGGAGCAGCCTCGACGAGGACACCCGCCCCGCCTCCGTGGGGGAGTGGCTGACGGGTGAGGCTGCACCGAAGTGGGCAGCCACCTACCTGCCCGCGCCGGTGGTTGAGGGTGAGGAGCCACCGAAGAGGTGGGACCCGAATCGTGGCGTGAAGCCCCGCGCACCCTCACCGACCGGTGGGCATAAGCCAGTGTCACAGATGACCCGTGCCGAGCTCATCAAGACCCGCGACGGGCGCCTAGCCGATGCGGGTCTGGAGAAGCCGGTGTATCCCAAGGGCTGGAACGTGGGCGGTTGACAGCGCGCCAACATCCGTGCTAGTGAAATAGCAACATCACAGACACCGTAGGGTCGCACCCGTCAACAGGAGGAAACGGTACCTAGCCACATAGGAGCCGTTTTGGCGACCGAAACCTACGCAAATAGCGGTGATGCCCGCCTAGCCGAAAACCTCATTGCGGAGTTCATCCTCACGCTCGGCGACCGCGCGTCGCTGCTTGGTACCGGGGTGGTCACCTACGGCGGAAGCTTCGCCAACTTCGGCAGCCTCACCGCAAAGATCCCACTCCTCTCCCTCGGCGGCATCAACCGGATGACGGAGGTAGCGGAGGGTGCCGGCACCACGCCCACCTCCGTGACGAAGTCCAGTGTCACCGTCACCGGTGCTCGCCAGGCCATCGAGCGTGGGCAGAGCGACATCAACGAAATGGTAGATACGGTCGGGTTTAATCTCCAGGCACTAACCATGGATGGCCTCGGCGCTTTTTCTATGAGGTGGATGGAAATGCTTTGTGCGGCGATGGACTTCACCGCCAGCGTGGGCACTACGACCATCGACAACGACGTGGACGATGTCTTCAGCTGCAAGGCGAGCCTGCTCAACAACAGCGTTGCGGGCCCCTTCCTGGGGGTGGTTTTCCCCCACCAGCTCAACACCATCCAGTCCAGCGCCCGCGCCGAGGCCGGTGCATTCCAGTACAGAGACGATGTCCAGACCCTGTTCGACATCTCCGGGCAGGGCGCCCAGGGCAGCTTCCTGGGGATCAACTGGTTCCTGTCCAGCCTCGTTGAAACTGCCAACGCCGGCGTTGACAGTCGGGGCGGGATTTTCGGTCCTGGGGCCATCGGCTATATGGACGGTTTGCCGCGCCATATCCGCACGAAGCAGGACATCGAAGTCCAGGCGGGCGCTCCCATCTGGACCGAGTTCGACCGCGACGCCCGCGGCGCAGTCACCCGCATCATCCACAACACCGTGCTCGGCTTCAGCCTGCTCGAGCAGCGCGGCGTTGACCTGCTCGGTGCCCGTAGCTGATTCCAACCACGAGGACGACACCCATGGCCCACGACTTCGACGCAGCGCCCGCCCCAGGTGGAGAGCGGCAGATCGGTCACATCGGCGCACCTGGCGCCCGCACCGATATCTTGCCCCACCTGGCCAACAGCCCGTATGTGTTGCGCTACCATCCTCTCAGGTGGCAGCACATCGACTCCGAGCACACTGCGGACGGCGGGGAGTGGCTGCCTCTCCTGGGGCAGCGCACCGTCTCCCTCGGTGTCAACTGCACTGGGGCTGACGGCAACCAGGCCCACGCCAACGAGTACGACAGCCGCCACGGGTGGCAGCGCATCGACCTGCGCACCACGCAGGACGGTAAGAGCTACCTCCGCGGCCGGGAGTGCGCCGGGGGCACCTACCACTATCAGCGCTGGGAGACCCCGCGGGCAGTGGGGACCGAGGTGATGGCCTCCGATGTCGACACCGCGGGCTACTACACCTGGCTCCGGTGGCTGCTCGCAGAGGGCCACATCGCACCCATCACCGTCGACGCCAAGCGGCGCTGCTCGCAGAGCCAGCAGCACCGCATCTCGAACATCCAGCGCGACGCGAGGTCGAACCCGTACCTCGCCGATCAGCTGGCCGATGAGAAGAAGCGGCTGGCTGCGATGCTCGATGAGCCGAAACCGCCCCGTAGCCGGCGCACCAGCAAGGACGCCGCTTGACCCGCCGCGCGCCATGGCCATGGGAGCCGCCTGCTCCAGAGTACGCCAGCGGGCAGCCCGTGAAGGCCGCCGCGGCCGACCTGCTCGCAGCCCAGCCCGATACCGGTGCCAGCACCGTGGGCGGTGGCGAGCTCCGCAACCGGGTGTCCGTCAGGGAGACCCGGGCCCAGCTCTACAGAGACGCGCTCGCAGCCACGGACGGCACACCCGCCGCCCAGGAGTGGGCGCACCAGAAGGCCGACAGGGCCATCCGCTACTGGGACCGGGGCGTACGCGCCGGCACCATCACCCAAGCCGATAGGGGATAACCCATGGCCCTCCGAGGACTGAGCTTCGATGTTGCAGCGGGCACCGCCCACACCAACTCGACCACTGAAACGGCCATCGCGTCGTACACCTTCCCAGCAGGCTCGCTCCAGGCAGGCAAGTGCTACAAGTGGGAGGCGGTGGTCCGAGCCACCGCCACAGACTCCACCGATACGCTGGCTCTGGTGGCTTACTTCGGCGGCACTACCCTGACGACCGCGGTCGCTACCCTGAACGCTACTGACGTGGCCGACAACGACGTGGTCTTTTTCCAGGGGACGCTCCAGGTGCGCGATGCGGATGACAGCAGCACCGTCGTCCACCTGATCCTGACCCAGAACCCAGCAGCGACCGGAGCCGGTACGCTCGAGTACCATCACACGATCACCGCATCCCTCGATACGACCGCTGCTCTCCTGCTGGAGATCGGTGCTGACTGGTCGGTTGCCGCCGCTGCCAACAGCTGCCAGTCCGAGCTGTTCAACGTGTACGAAGTCATCCAGGACATCTAGGAGGACATCATGGCTGACCTGACCTGGAGACAGGTGATTCGCGGCGCTTGGGCGTGGACTACGTCTATCGGCGTGGACACCATTAGCGAGTACACCGCTGCAACCGGTGTGACCGTCGATGGTGTGCTCCTGAAGGACAACGCGGTCACCGCCTCTGGCGGCGTCACCGCCTCCGGAGGTCTCACCGCTGACGCTATCAGCGAAGTGACCTCCGCGAACGGCGTGGCTATCGATGGCCTCACCTGCAAGGACGGCTCCGTCCGGCCCACCGTCATCGCCGACCCTGGCGACGCTGGCGCCATCCCCGTCACCAGCACCGGCTCGTGTGCCCTGACCACAGCGGCTGCCGAAACCAGAACCCTGGCAATACCCACTTTCGAGGGCCAGCGCCTTACCCTTTTTGCCGACACCTACGCCGTTGGCGATGCGGTGGTCACATGCGCCGCGCCGTTCAACGCTGCCAACAACACCATCATGACCTTCGGCGTTGTCTCCGATGCCTGTGAGCTGGTGGGCATCACCCTCGCAGGCGCGCTCGTCTGGCAGATGGGATGGAACGATGGCGTAGCCCTGTCCTAGCTACCGCCTGCTGGGGGCGGCGCTCGCCCGCGTCGTCCCGAGAGGGCGCCACCCCCAGGAGGCCTCCTGGCCCTCGTAGACCAACGCTACACAGCCCGCTTCCCGCTGCCCGATCTCCTGGTCAGAGGGCAGGCCTCCACGATCAAGGCCCCCCTGTACCTCTCCGGGGCCCTGGTGGCTCCCACTGCCGCGGGTAGCTCGGTCTCGGTGTACGACGCCAGCAACACCGCCATCGTCGACGGTGGCGCCGTCACCGTCACCAGCTCCATAGCCGAACACACCATCGCCGCCGGTACCCTCCCTTCCACCCTCGCCCTGGGTACCGGCTGGCGAGTTGAGTGGTCCTTGGTCCTGGCTGCGGCTGAGCGGCCTGACGCGGTGGTCCTGGCGCGCAACTCCGCCGCTCTCATCCGCCACCCGCTCCAGCCGGTGATCAGCGACGTGGACATCATCCGCCGGGTGCCCGCCCTGGACCCCTCGAGCTCCACGGTCATCACCTCGGCCAGCGACTACCAGGGCTTCCTTGACGAGTCATGGACCGATCTGAACCTGCGCCTCCTCGCAGCTGGGAATCGTCCGAACCTGGTCATGGACCCGAGCACCCTGCGTGAGCCGCACCTCTATCTGACCCTGGCCCTTATCTTCGAGGACCTGGCGACCCGCCTGAGCCAGGCCTACGAGATGCGCGCCCAGGAGTTCCGCGCGGCCTATGAGGCCTCGTGGCGTGGCCTCACCCTCGAGTACGACACCGACGACGATGGCCAGCCCGACACGGAGCCACGGTCGGTCATCTCGACGGTGAACCTCTCCGGTGGGCGCGATGCCTGGTCACCTCGGCTCGGGGGTTGGCGTGGCCACTATTGATCCGAGCGCCATCCGCCAGCGTATCGCCGCAGCCATCAGCTCCACCCTCGGTCCCGCGTACAAGGAGAGCCGGTGGGCGCCTCCTCTGTTCCCCGACGGGCCCGCAGCGCAGGACACGCGACACCTGGCCCACAAGGGCTACAGCGTGTACCTCTCGACCACCGACGAGGCCCGCGATGGCCGGCAGGCCCGGGGCGGTGTCGGTGAGTATGTGCGAACAAATGTGCACGTATCCTTCGGCTGGCGCCTCCGAGCTGATAACCAGGTGGCCGACTACGACGACGCTCTGGACGCGGAGAAGGCTGTGATCGCCGCTGTCCTCAGTGTCACTCCCAACCCCTCCCTCCGCGTGCGCTGGGAGCGGGTAGCTGGCCGCGCCGTCACCGGCGACGGTGAGCTCTTCGTGGGCCGCCTCGACTTCTCTGTCTACCATCACATGGCCACCGCGTAGGAGCACCAATGGCACTCTCCACCGAAGTCAAAAACGACATCGAGGGCACCATCAGTGTCGCCGATGCCACCGCCACCCCCATCACCCATACCTCGCTGTACGACCGCGGGGATCTGGTGGTTGGCCCGTTCAAGAAGATCCTCAACGAGGATGTAGTCATCGAGTCCCGAGGGGTCTTCAAGTCCCTTGCCCATGGCGGGCGCCTCTACCCGGCCGGTACCTTCTCCTTCTGGTACACGGAGCTCACCCATGCTTCGGGCACGCTCGCAGATATGCTGCTGGCCACGGGCACTGCGTACTCGAGCAACGTCAGCACCCTCGGCGCCAACGCCCGTAAGTACGCCCTCAATCTTACGCTGACCATCGAGGGCACTGACCTCGGTGACGACGCGGACAGCCTCCTCGTGCTGCCCAATTGTGTCTTCACGATCGACCAGTTCAGCGAGTCCCGCGAAGGCAACTTCCTCTCAATCTCCTGGGTGTGCTATGGCACGCCCACCGGCCTCGCCTGCGCAGGGTTGACCTGATGCCCCTCAAGACTTCGTACACCTTCAGCGCCACCGCCACCGAGACGGAGGCATCGCTTGGCAGCGGCGCTCAGTCGAGCTCCCTCCGCCACATCTTCGCGGACACGCTCAACATGGCGACGGGCACCGCCGCCAACAAATCGGACGTGGTCTACTCCATCAGCACGACCGTCGCCACGGGCGTGCCGGATGCATACGACCTGCTCGGCTCGTTGACCTCGGTGCTCAATGGCGCCGCTATTAGCTTCGTTGAAGTGACGCTGATCGCCATCCGGAACAAGTCGAGCTCCACCGGTGAGATCATCGTCGTGGGTGCCGGCAGCAATCCCATCGACACCGTGTTCAGCGCCGCGGGTGACTCCATCGACATCGGCCCCGGTGGGCTGTTTGTCTGGTCGTCTCCGGTGGACGGCGCAGCTCCGACGGCGGGCACCGCCGACATCATCACGCTGACCACCAGCGCCACCTCCATCAGCTACGACCTGCTCATTGTGGGGCGTAGCGCATAGACAGGAAGAATCATGGACGACACCATCACCGTCGAGATCGGACCCCGCTCCGTCACCCTCGCCTTGCCCGCCGTCGAGGACTGTTGGGCCATCGCAGACGCCTGGAATGATAACCGGCGCTTCGCCATGGGCGCCGCCCTGGGGTTGTGCTGGCAGACGCCGAGGCCCCCGAAGCTGCGGCTGGCTGACTTCCGATACAACGTCCTCGAGTACGGGCGAGCCGTGTGGGCGGACCGACGCGAGGATGGCTGGCCGCACGTCGAGCTGATGGCCGCCGCTGCACAGGCGTTGACTCTCGCGTTGGAGTCCGTGGTCTCCAACAAGGAGGTAGCCGATGAGGCAGAGAGGTTTCGCGCGGACGGATGAGCTGGGCGCCCGCGCTCGCCTCGTCTACCAGGTGGAGATCCAGTGGGGCATGACCCCCGGTGGCTTCGGTGCACTCCCGCGCCGGCAGCAGGCCCGCCTTCTGGGCTACGTGCGTGCTGACCACCAGCGCCGGCACCGTGAGCGGATGAAGGAGCGGGCCAAGCAGCTGGCGGCGGAAGCCTCGAAGGGGCGGCGCTGATGGGGATACGGTTCCGAACGGGTGGCGTAACAGTCGAACTCGACGAGGGGCTTACTCGGTTTGCGGAGCAGGCCCTTGATGCAACGATGGGAGCCACTGCTGCTGCCATCCGCGCAGAGGTCGAGCCCATCACCGCCGCAGCGATTCAGAATGCGCCGGTGAAGTCAGGCGGGTTCAAGGCGGGCATATCATCCAAGATGGTTATCGACCTGGATGCCGGCCTACTCCGCGGAGAAGTGCGGAGTGCGGTGCCTTACACGAAATGGATTCGTGCTGAGGCAGGCGGGCGCAATAAGCGAGGTCAGTTCATCAAACGCCGCAGTACCTACCAGGCATTGATAGCCGCGCCCATGCGAGCAGCGGGGAAGCGGTTAATCGCGGAGCTGGAGCAGGATCTGATCGCAGTTGTAAAGGCGGGCCTTGATGGCTGATGTCAATATCTCCATCGCGGCAGAGCTGCGGCAGTTCCGTGCAGAGCTTGCAGAGATCCCCGGCATCGGTGCCAAGGAGGCCAGGCACCTCGCGCGGAAGATGCATAAGGAGCTGAAGGCGGCAGAGCGAGCAGCGAAGAAGCTTGCCTCGAGCACTAAGAGCCAGGGCCAGAAGATGGAGCGCGCCCTCGAGGGGGCGAAGAATGCCGCTGAGGGCCTGGGTGGTACCTTCGGCGGCGTGGCTGGCCAGATAGAGAAGGCGATGCAGGCCACGGCTCGCCTTGGCGGTAGCTTCGGCCCGCTCGGGGTGGCCCTCGTTGGCGGCACTGCTCTGATGGCTGGCCTCGGCATTGCCACCGCTGCTGGCGCTGCGGGCATGGTGCGCTTCGTGTCAGCCGCTGATGAGGCGGTGGACTCGTTGGGCCTGCTCACCCAGGCCATCCCAGACGAGGCGGTGACGCGGGTAGAGGAAGCGGGCGACGCCATGGAGCGGGCCCAACAGGCGGCATCGTTGCTCCACGTAGTGCTCGCGAGCGAGCTGGCACCGTCGGTGACTCGTACTGCCGATCGACTCATCCGGTATACCACCGCCCTGAAGTCTCTCATTACCGAGGAGGGACGGCTGAAGGAGCTGGTGACCTGGTGGACGAATAGCCCTATGTTTGCCGGTGCCCGCATCGCTGAGGGGTGGCTGAAGCGCCTCGACGAGGCAGCGGGGGACTATGAGGATGGTACTCAGAACCTGCTCGAGGTGCAGCAGCTGTGGGCCAAGCATGAGAAGGACGTAGCTGAGATAGAGCGCGAAGTAGCCGCAGAGACGCGCGAGGCCACCAAGGCGCTGCGGGAGCGTGAGAAGGCGCAGAAGGATGCAGCCCGCGCCGCGAAGGAAGATGCCGACGCTCAGCGGGCACATGGGATCGCGATGTCGGAGGTGGCCGCCTCGCTGATGGAGAACAACGTCGCGATCGAAGCTTGGACTATGAACACAGACGCAGTGGGAGAGGCCTTCGCCTCTGCGGCTGACAAGATGGCAGAGCTCGAGGCGAAGGCCCTGACGACAAAACTCCTCGTCCTCGACATCGGCGCGGCCTGGCTCGACCTCGGAGGTGCCATCTTCGGCACTATCCAGCAGGAGGCAGAGGCTAACGTCGCGAGCATCCAGGGCAAAATGGCCCGGATCCGGGCCAGTGAGAACGTCACCGCTGCCCAGAAGGATGAACTGGCGGCCCTGAAGTCACAGGCCCGCGAGGAGAAGAAGGCTGCTCGGCGGGCCTACCGCGGGCGCAAGCAGCTCTCGAGGGCCACCGCCATCGCTGGCGCAGCCTCCTCGGTGCTCGCCATGACGGCCTCTCTGGCCCCTCTCTACCAGCTGGCTGCGCCCGCTATCGCCGCAGCGGCCGTCGCCCCGGTGCTGGCCACGCAGCTGGCCAGCATCAAAGCCACCTCACCGCCATCCTTCGCTGGCGGCGGCAGTGTTGGCGCCCGCTTCGATGGCCAGTCTCCGCATGCCATGCCGGACCACGTCCAGATCATGGCCAGCAAGGACGAGCAGATCTTGACCCCTGACCAGAGCCGCGCCTTTGGCGGCGGAGGGGACATCACCATCGTGCTGCCCGACGGCGCCGTCAGCCGATCGAGCAGGCGCCATATCCAGGGGAGCGCCGGCCGCGATATGGTGGCAGCGCAGACCGGGCTACCCGTCGGGCAGGCCTGGGTATACGGGGGCCACTGATGGGCACACGCAGCGATCCGAAAGACGCCATCCTCGTCCCCATCGCCGAGACCCTGACGGCTGACGCTATCACCACAGCCATCACCGGATCGACTGCCATCCTGGCCTCGTCGACGAGCAGTCCTCGAGCTGGCCTCGCTGTGGCCTCGCAGGACGGCACCCAGCTGGTGCCGCGAGTCCATGGGCGGCAATGGTTCGACGCACTCTTCCAGTGTGTGGGCGCCGGCAGCCCAGGGCGTCACCGCGGCGTGGAGCTCGCCATCAGGCCGACCGATGACCACAGCTATGCCGATGCTGACTACCTGGGGTGGGCACCTCCCAACTACCTCGCCTTCTGGGACTCGCCGTACTGGGCCAGCTCTGCGCCGGCAGACCAATGGGCCGCATGTGTGCACCCCAACGGGCGGATCATCCTCTCCGCTTTCATCAGCGGGTCCAGCAGCTACTATGCTACGCCCCATGCTGACTCAGTGGGATGGACGGACACCACCACTGAGCCCAGCGATGACGGCGAGTTCGGGCGGGCTATGGTCGCCCTCCCCTCGGGGCGGGTGCTGCTCTTCTCGCAGAAGGGCAACGGCGACAGCTTCGCCAACTATACCGACGACGAGGGCGCCAATTGGGCCACCCTTGCAGCCCGCATCATCCCTGATGGGGTGGCGGCATCTCTCGGGCAGGGGCAGGCGGCCTACCTCGATGGCTCGATCCTATGGGTGGTCCGGAAGACGACGACCAGCGCCGACCTCTACCAGCTGGCCAGCACCACAGACGGCACCAGCTTCGAGCTCGTGGAGACGGCTTCGACGATGGCGAAGACCCTCGCCTATGCTGCCCCGTCTGTGGTCAGCACGGGCACCCGTCTCCTCGTCGGCTTCGTGCGCGATGCCGATGGCTTTGCCACTGTGCGGATCCTGGGCTCTGCCTACGAACCGATGAGCGGCGCCACCGAGGTGGCGATCAACGGCGTTGCTACCGAAGAGGTGCAGCTCTGCGCGGAAGAGGACGGGTTGATCTGGGCCTTCGTCCGCATCAGCTCCGATCCGAGCAACGTGGACCTGTATGTGAGCTACGACGAGGGCAGCACCTGGACCCAGATGGACCATGGGGTCTTCGACTGGGGCGGTGGCTCCAACGACTACATTGTCCGCCTGCTGCCCATCGCCACCGCCGGCTACGTCTGCCTGCTCCACGAGTGGATAGCTACCACTGCCACCGAGGACGGCAGCATCGGCGCCATGTGGCTCGGCGGCTGGGGCAACTGCGTCCCCGATGCGGAGGCATTCCTACACGACACGCTACAGCAGCGGGTCGGCAGCGGGGTCGACAACACCGGCGGAGGTGTGGACGGCTTCGGCTGGCTGCCCATGGAGCTGCCACACAACGGCCCTGGCTGGACCCACACGGCGAGCGCCGGCACGGTGGCGCTGACTTCGCCGGGCAACATGCGGATCACCACTGCCGCCGCATCCGACTACTTCACCATCGCCACGGGCACCTCGATGTCTGGGGTGATCACTACGGCCATGGTCGAACCTGTAGCAGGGGGTAGCGTCTCCACCTCTGACATCGCGCTTCGGGTGCAGGTGGCCAACAACGTGGCCGACTATGACGTTGCCCTGAGACTCGACACCAGCGGCAACCAGGTGCGCCTCGTCGATCGCAACAATGGCGACGCCACCCTGCACACCGAGAGCATCACATGGGGCGCTGACGGAGTGCGGATCTTCCAGCTCGAGAAGGGCACCCTGGGAACATGGTGGCTGCGCTACCGCACCATCAAGACCACATCGTGGACCGAGGCATGGACGGGCAGCAGCACGGACGGAGGAGGCGGCACCGCCAATGGCCAGGTGCAGTTCGGCAACATCGCCTCTGCGTCTGCTACCTCGGAATGGCAGATGGTCTGGCAGAAGGAGGGCATGACCATCCTCGATGATGTTGATGACGTACTCCACTCGCGCCCGCTCACGGCCCGCCCTGTGCCCGTGCCCCTCATCGGCGGCACCGGGGCGGGCGGCACCACTGTGGCCCGCCTCTCGGCCACCAGCGGGCCCGGCCGGTTGCTCGAGGAATGGACTGTCAAGGCGGCTAGTGACTACCCCTGGGAGGCGATGCTGGCTGGTGTTGCTCCCTCGCCTGATGTCGGCTTTCGCAAGTCCAACCGCACCGCCATCGCGCTGGACTTCGACCTCGGTGAGGATACGCACCTCGGGCAGTTGGCGGTGGTCGTGCTCAACAGCAACATCCTCGCGCTGACTCTCCAGATCGACGATGCCGCCGAGTCCGGCTGGGTAACGCAGGGACTGTCTACCCCGTACATCACCGGCAGCCTGGGGTATGCGGCCACGGGTAATGCCTTCAGGCCCGGGGTAGCCACCGCCGAGAGCGACCGCTACATCAGACCCGGCGAGCTCGTGGGCGGGTTCCTCTACTCGAACACCAGCGCAGTGGCCTCGCGGATCACCCACAACACCGGCGGCTGGTGGACCGAGAACACCGAGGCCGTACCTGAGATCATCGTCGAGGACGGTTCGGGGTTCTCGGCTACCGGGTCGTGCTTCCTCTACCCGCCCAGCTACATTCTGTTTCCCGAGATGAAGGACGAGCGAGGCAGGTACCTTCGGATCGGAGCGAGCTCGAGCCTCGTCACCCCAGGCAGCGAGAACTACCGCATTGGCACTATCCTCATCTGCCGAGTGCGGGCCCTGGGACGGGATGCAGCCTGGGGTGGCGGCTACGGGGTGGAGGGCAACGTCAGCGTGCGCCGCAGCAGGTACGGCACCTCGCGGGCCCGGCAGCTGGGCCCGCTCCAAAAGCGATGGCGCCTGAGCTTCGCCGATCCGATGGACCACAACATCTTGCGAGCAGCTGCCGACATCGGATACCGCGGGCTGAGCAGCGGGCCCGTCCTCGTCGCCGACGAAGACTCGGTGCACACCCTCGAGTCTGTGTATCGTGAGTGCAAGGCAGGCGAGGTGCCGGTGATCGCCGTCTCCAAGCTTCCGTCTGTGGTCACCGCTGTGACCGTGACGGATAGCGCAACCTGGTGCTACGGCCGGCTGCTCGGTCCCATCACCGCCACCATCCCGACGGGAGACCTGGGCACTGACGAAGTGGTCAGGCTCGATCCCATCGAGATAGACCCGATCGTCTGATGCAGTACCGCGCACCAGCACACTGGCTCCTCGACCTCGAAGTCCATGGGCGCGTGTTTAGGTACGGCTCATCGCCGGTCGAGGTGAGCACTGCTGCGGGAGACACGCTGGCCTATGTGTCCGGCCTCGGTGATCTCGAGCTGCCCCTGGTGGGTGACGGCACCATCGGCCGCTCCATCCCGCTCACCCTCGACGATGAGACCGACTGGCCTCTCCTCGAGAGCAGGGGCCAGAGTCCGCACCGGTCCAGTGGCGTCCTGCGCTGGTGGCGCGAAGGGCAGACCATCGAGGAGGCCAGGGTGGTTCTCCGCGGGGTCGCCCTGGTGTCGCGCGTGGGTTTGGCTGGCGAGGGCATCGACCTCACCCTGACGCGCGAGCCCCGGGCTGCCCCGACCACTCGCCCCCCTCCCTCGGCTGCGGTGACTTCGGACACTTGGCCGGTCAACGTGGGCTTCACCATCGATGACGCTATCTATGGCCAGCACTACCAGCTGGTGATCGGTGAGCCTGGCAACTCGACGGACGATGCCTACTTTGGGCAGCCTACCGCTGTTGTGCCTGTCCTCATGGCAGAGAACAGCGTCTCGGCAGCTGCCAGCAAGGTCATCATGGGCATGGGCCCGATGGTGGCCGGCACGACCGTATGGCTGCGGGAGGGGGATGGCACCATCGGCGGCACTGGCTCACCTCCGAGCACGATGGAGGACCTGCTGGGGCGGACCGTCACCTACACCGAGTCCACCACCCTCGGCGTTGAAAAGGGAAAGGCCTACTACGTGGGCTATGGCGGTGCCACCTATGGCGGCGGCCTCAAGAGCCCGTACTCCACCGGCGTCCTCCGGCGCGCTGGCGAGGTGATCCGATGGGCGCTGGCGCAGAGCGGGCGCGAGGCTGACCAAGCGAAGCAGTCGGCCTATGGTGCGCACCTCGACGTGTACAAGGTCGATACCTGGATCAACAAGCCCATCGACATCCTCTCCTGGCTCGAGTCTGCCGTCCTCTCCTGGCTGCCGGTCATCGCCGTCGAGGGTGAGCGAGGCCTGTACTTCCGGCCGTTGATCTACACCTACACACCCGAGCAGGCGGTGGCCCATCTGGTGGAGTCCTCCGGAGTGGAGCGGGTGGGCGGGTTGATCCGCATGGATGACGAGCCAGCAAACGAGGTGACCGTCCGGTTTCGCAAGGGTGTCGACGGTGGCTACCTGAAGCAGATCACGCTGACCGCCCAGAGCGGCGTGCTGAGCGGCGACGAGGCAGGGGTCAGCGGTGACGCCAGGGTCTACGCCAGCGCCGCTGCCAAGCGCTCTCAGACGTACTACGGGCGGACCTTCTCCAAGACTATCACCCTCGACCACACCTGGGATAATGCCACCGCCATCAGGGTAGCGGAGCAGACCCTGGCGCGGCAGGCGATGCCGCGCCGGGTGGTCACCTACGAGGGCGGGAGTGAGCTCGATGCCCTCGAGCCAGGAGACCCGATCATCGTCACCGACGCCGGCCTCTACCTCACCGAGGTGCCCGCACTGGTCGGAGAAATTACACTGTCCACGGAGGCGGCTACCGTGACCCTCATCCTGCTCGACGAGCGGCCAATCTGACCTAGGAGCTCACATGCTACTTCTCCTCATCTCGATGCTGACGGCCAGCGCCGCGGAGACGCTGGTTGCCTGGAGCCCGCTGCGGGTGACGCTCGGCAACACCAACATCCAGACGTTGGTAAACGTCCCGGAGTCCTGCCGATACATCCAGCTCCGCCCAGAGACCAGCGATGCCTACCTCTCAACGACCGAGGCAGGCGACTGCACGGACGCGGCCACCAAAGACGCCACCGATTACTGGATCCTGCCGGCGGACTCGCTGACGGAGATCCGTGTGCCAGGGTCGAAGTCGGGTCGTAGCCGGAAGGATGGCGGCACTACCTTCTGTGTCTCTGGGTCGGGCAACGCCATCGTCATCGGCCTCATGTGCACTTCGGACCATGACTGATGCGGCGCCACCTACTCCTGGCCGCCATCCTGGCCGCCGGATGTACGGCTCAGGCTGGCTCGATGTCTGTGGATGGCGGCAACGCCGGTGCGTCCGGCCTCACCCTCGAGAGCTACCAGATCGAGAGCACAGCCCTCACCTATACAGACGAGGGTATGAGCGAGGAATTCTCCGGCAGCCTCGGCGCCTTCGTCGCAGTAGGCACCAGCGCTGGCACGGTGGACATGGTGACCATGCCCGCCGGAGCTACCTACGACCTAACCTCGATATCAGGCTCGTTGCTCTTGCAGGCGCCCGAGGGCACCACTGCCCAGGTCTACCAGGCCCTTGCGCTGGCTGACGGTGAGGAGCTCATCGTGAGCATGGGGATCCCCTATGCGATGGGTGCAGTAGCCAACAACCAGACCCGAGTGGGCGTGGCCTTCAGCGATGATGCTACCGGCTACGACCAAGGCAATTGGGAGCACTTCCTCATCGACGGCGGCGACTCCGGGCTGACCTACTGGGATGGCGTCGCGTCAGCTGTTCGCATCGCTGACGACATCTTCATGCCGGGTCGCGACCTGTACCTTCGCTTCATCCGTGACGGCGATGACGTGGTCTTCTTCTTCTGCCATGATGGCCGGAACTGGGGTGCGTTCGAGCAGTTCGACTTGACCGCCCACAACGAGGACAAGCTATACATTTTCTACCAAAACGTCGCCACGCTGACCGACAACAAGCTGGTGTCTCCCCTCGAGGTCCGGTGGGTCCGCCACCTCACCTATGCCGGCGTCAGGCCCTTCTGATGTCCACCCCCCGCCTCTGCCTGCTCGCGGCCATCGTCGGCGTCCTCGCTGCGGCATGGCTGCGGACCCAGAGCTACCCCTATCAGCGCGGCTTCAAGGGTGAGCGCCGGATGATCATGCCAGGCGATCCCGTCCCAGAGGGGTGGTATCGCATGGACCCCGACAAATATGGATGGTGACCGATGAATCTCGATAGCAAGACCATCACGACCCTCGGCACTGCCGCGGCGATCCTCGTGGCTGCGGCCACTGCGGGCGCCGCGTGGCTGGGGGGATATGTCCAATTTCAGACCGTCGACTGCGCAGAATGCACGGTGCAGCTGGCCGTGGCCAATGAGCGCTTGGGCAATGCCGAAGTGCGTATTGCTGCCAACGAGACCGCGATCGAGGCGTGCACCACAGCACTAGAGGGGACGCCATGAACATAAAAGATGCAGTGATTGCATGCGCCATCGCGAGCCCGATTGTGGGCCTTGTGGCTGTCCAGCTGGTGGCTGAAGCCCACGAAGCCGACCCCACCGAGTGCCCGCCCTGCCCGTGCGCCAGCCCTGAGGAGGTGGCAATCGCGCTCGAAGCCATCCGCGCCTCCGTCGAGGTGGCGGCTGAGGCCGAGGCTGCCGACGCAGAGCTCGTGGCCGACTCTGAGGCCGGCGGTGAGTGACCGGGTCATTGCGGGCGCTACCATAGCGCTGTTCCCTCTCGCCTGGGTGGCTGCGGGCTGGGCCGGCAGCCTCTCTGGCACGAGCTCCACTCCTCCGACCGGGCAGACAGTGGCCGAGGGCGGGCTGGCAGAGCACAAATTTGGACGCAATCCCGCGTGCTCGACTACAGAGGAAAACGTGGCGGTAGTCGGCAGCGCCGCCGTCTGGTTGGCCGCCGAAGATACCGTCCGGATCAAGGCAGGCGGCTCGGGTGCTGACACCGCTGCGGGCGCCGGTGCACAGTCTGTGTGGGTCGCGTGTCTTGACGACACATTCACGGCCTGGAGCGAGGAGCTGGCCACTGCTGGGGCCAGCGCGTCTGCCTCGACCACCGGCAGCTGCTTCCGCCTTCAGCGGGCATGGGTGGGAGATGTCGGCAGCTACACGAGTCCCTTCAATGCGGGCGCTATCACCATCGAGACGACATCGGGCACGGCGATCGGGCAGATTGCCCTCGGCGAGGGGCAGACGCAGAAGACTGCATACACGGTGCCCGCCGCCTTCACGGCTTACTTCCAAGCGTTTTCGCTGTCGGTCAATTCGACAAACGGCGTAGACTTCCGATTCTACCAACGTCAGGACGCCGACGATGTGTCGACCCCCTTCACGAGCAAGCGGTTGATCCTGTACATGGCTGGGGTGCAGACGCAGTCATCGACCATAATCGAGTCGCCTCGGCCGTTCCCGGCTGGCACCGATCTCTGGTGGACCTGCGACACCACGGTAGGCACGAGCTCCGATGTCGCCGTCCAATACGACCTATGGCTGGTGCCGGATTGATCTACCTCCTCACCGGCGCGGCGCTGGCTGGCTCGATGACGGTGCTCGGGCCCGCGGCGGCGGGTGGGATCTCCAACGATTGGACGGTACTCGACTGGGCCGATGCCTCGGCCGAGTACGACCCCAACAGCGTGGGGACGATGTCTGGCTCGGGGTCTACCCTCACCTGCACCGTCAACGATGGTGTAGGCCGCACCGACGTAGGCGGCGGGGTGGGCGTCTATTACGACTGGTACGACCTCGAGGGCAATCAGGTGTGGGACTCCGGCAGCTCCGAGACCGAGTGGCCGTGGGCGTTGACCATCATCGTCGAGGCCCTCGACACCGTCCCCAACAACAGCGAGCTCGCCGTGGTTGCCGTCATTGTTGACGGCAACGGCAACATCGGCTCAGGCGTGAACACGCGCCTCGGCATCGGCGTCGACTTCCAGTCGGCCACCCCCCGCCGCATCGCGACCATCGGTACCTCCGAAGTGTACGGCACCGCCAATGCGGACATGCGTACCTCGGTGCTCACCCTCGCCGCTGTGGGTGTCGCCACCTCGGCCGACCTCGCCGCGCGTCAGGTGCAGTACATCGCGGTCACCGAGGTCAAGTCAGACAAGTCCATCCTGAATCACAAGTATGACAACCTGGGGCTGACTGCCTGGACCACCGCTGCGAGCGGCGACGGGCCCGCCCTCTTCGTGGGCTGTGTCGCGCTGGCCGCCATGGCTGGAGAGGAGACCGCGTCATTCCACGTCGGGTACCAGTGGATGCCGGCCCTGGTCAATCCCGACGACACCATCCTGTTACCCTCGGAGATCTGATGCCGCCGCTGATCCTCTCCCAGCGTGAGGCCCTCGGGCACCCCGTCTTCGTCGGTAACCTCAATCCGAACCTCACCGTTGAGCGCCTGAGCTGGCAGCCCGATGTGAGGGACGATGTCCTCCACCTGGACTACCAGATCGAGGGCCAGTGGGTCTCCCACCGCTGGCCCTGCTCTAGCGTGCCCTCGTCCTCGCGGCTGCGCCATCCCGCCCACCCGGGCGGTACCGCCATCCTCTCGGGCGGGCACCATGCACGCTCCCACATGCTGGGCTGGCATCCCCATGCATCGGCCAGCGGGCGCCGGCGGGCAGTGGTGGCGGCGCGGGCGCTGCCGGTGTACCGAGACAACAACCGGGATGCGGTGGTCGACTGGGACGTACCCACCTCGGCCGATGGCACCGGGATCAACATCCACGACGGTCGAGACAGCCTCGGCTGCATCACCGTGGGCAAGGCCACCATCGCCGAGCTGGTCTACCTCCTCGGGCAGACGACCCACCGCTGGGGCCAGCTGCTCTCGGTCACCGTCCTCAACCCGGAGACGACGGGCCCGCCGCGCTCGACGAGCGGGCAAGGCGGAGAAGGCGGCCCGCCTCCGCGACGTGGCCCACCGACTCGAGACTGAGCGGGGGCTACCTCATCCTGGGGAGTGAGCGGGCCACAGCCTCAGCCATCGGGGGAGGCACAGCGTTGCCCACCATCCGACCGGTGAGGCCTTCGACGAAGGGCAGCGACTGAAGGGCGGCCCGCTCTGCCACGGTGAGGGTGCGACGGGTGACGCCCTCGACCATCTGGACAGTGCCCCCACCGGAGACGGTGGGGGCAGGGTCGGCTACGGAGCGGGCTGCGCCAGCGGCTGTATGCCCTGCGCCGTAGAGATAGATGTCGGCATGGGTGCGGACGGTCGGCGAGACCGAAGCGACCGTCCGCACCTGACGGGATGCGGGCCCGCCCTGGATTAGGTACAGGTCGCTGCTGCCTGTCATGGTGGGCGATGGTCGGGTGAGACTGATCACGCGACCATCCAGGGCAACACCATCACGTGTGGCGTGGAATGCGCCACACGTGATCCCCAGCGCCTCTCCAGCGCTCACCCACGGCAGCGCCCGCCCCGGCCCATGCGTCGGCGCGGGCCAGCAGTACGGCTCGGGCCCGCACACGACGATGAGGCGCCGCCTGCTCTGGGGCACGCCGTAGTCAGCTGCGAGGAGGATGCGCTTTGAGACGCACGGGTAGACCTCGCCCAGCTGGTCCACGATGTGGACGTGGTAGCAGCCGATGCAATCGAGGACAGGGAAGAGAGAGCCGCGACACTTCCGACGATCGTGCTGCACCATGCCCGGAACGTTCTCGATGAGCAACCACCTCGGCCGGCGGGCCCGCACTAGTCGCAACAGGGCGGGGTAGCCGTCTCGGTCATCGTTGCGGCCCTTGCGTGCACCGGCTTGACTCCCTGGCTGGCACGGGGGCGAGGCCCACCAGACATCGGCGTCGGGCATGGTGGCCGGGTCGAGGTGGTTCAGATCGACGACGGTAGCAGGCTCGCCGCAGAGGAGGCCATGCACCCTCGCGGCCCGCGGGCACCGCTCGTAGCTGGCCACCAGGCCGAGGCCGGCACGCTGGAGGCCGAGGCTGGCGCCACCACATCCGGCGAAGAGGTCGAGGGCCCTCATGCCAGCTCCCACACCGCCTCGAGGCTGGCGCGGGGGTCGTCTTCGTCTGGCGCCCACTTCATGGAGAAGGCAGCATCACCACCTACACGGATGGTCCAGCAGTTGCCGTCGGGCCCATCCTCCCGCCCCCACATCGGCCACTCCCCCGGCACCGGCTCCAGGCCAGCGAGGCGGGCGACGGCGTGGAGGAGGCTGCATTCCTCGACAGTCCATGCAAGCGCTGTCATCTCATCGGGCTCCTCGGCGTGAGGGAGCACGATAGGAGCGGCTGACGGGAGGATGCTGTCCATAGCGAGGTACCACGGCCGCCTCCCGGTGATCTCTGGCACTGGCACCTCCCACGGCTCCAGCTCCGCCCCCAGCGACTCCGCCAGCCTCCGCAGCAGGCCCGCGGCGTTGAGGGCGTCTGGGCCGGGGAGGGGGATGCGGTCGGGCCCGCCCCCGTCCTTCGTGTGCCCCATGCCCGCACTGCCGGGCGTCCACCAGATGTGGCGGTCGCACCTGAAGGTAGCAGGCAGCCCCCCAGGCATCGCCGCGGCCAGCTCCGCGCGGACGTAGACACTCATGACTCCCCCAGCGCCAGCAGGCAGCGGGCCACGGCTTCGCCGAGGGTGGCGCCGTGGTAGTTCAGCGTGCCGAGACACACCCACCAGCGCTTGACGAGGTCAGGCCACACACTCAAATGGAGACTCCGTCGCTCACCCAGCATCGCCAGCAGGCAGCCCGCAGTTGCCGGGTCCGCGAGGTCGGGCACCGCGCCGGGTGGGATCCCCAGGTCATCCGTGAGGATGTGGACTCGGCCGCTTATGACGACCAGCTCACCATGATGGTATGTCGGAGGGGATGACCAGCGCATGCCGTCCATCCAGGTCCACTCCTCCTGTTCCGTCAGCTGGCGCGCCAGGTCATCCATCGAGCACCTCGCGTACCCGTGCCGCAAGGCGTGAGGCAGAGCCACCGGTGTCCCATGCCATCTGCCCTATCAGTCGACGCACCCGCTCCAGCTTGGCGAGGGCCTCATCCCGCTGCTCCCTCATCCGCGCGCGGTCCTCGGAGATGCGCACCGCCTGCTTGGCCATGCTCGACTCGAGGGCCGTCACCTCGAGCTGGAGCGCGACTGCCTGCCCCGCCGCGACTTTGGCCGCCTCCTTCCAGTCTTGCGCACACTGCTGCTCGACCTCGAGCGTCGCCGCAGCGTCGAGCTCCAGCTTAGCCCGCAGCGCCCGCACCTCGGCCACCAGCCGCGGCACGTCGGTGCGAGCGTGCTCCACGAAGCCAGTATCAGCTATAACGTTTTCGTTCCCGCGCGCATCGGCCTCAAGACACGGTGCACACCAGCCGGCGCCCAGACTAGGCCCCACCTGAAAATAGCCATGCGCGCCACTGCTCCCCCACGGTCCCGGCGTCGCAGCCGATGCCCGCGCCTCTACCTCGTCCACCCAATCACTCACATCACACCTCCGAAAGTCACGAGCAGCCAGCACGCGCCGGCCAGCCCTAGCGCGAGGCCCGCCACCATGGCGAGGTCTGCGCGGTTCAAGGGTTCTCCTGGTGCCACCACTCCAGGGCGGTGCGCCAGCTGGCCTCCTCGAGCTCATCGAGCACATGCAGAGGCAGCTCCACATCGTAGCCGGCCACCACCACTCGCCTCGAGTCCACTGCCGGCCAGCGCCACTCGGGGTCCGGCCGTGCCCGCAACACGAGGTACACGGTGAGCTGCGGGCCGTGGGGGATGGGCACCTCGAGCAGGCCAGGGCCGATGTAGCGGGGGGTCAAGGCTTCACCTCCTTGCCGTGCTCGTCGAGTAGGACGACGGTAGCCTTTTGTGCATAGCCCCACGGGACTGCACCCCGCAGCACCCCGATTACCCAATCCTCATGCGCCCGCGGCGTCAACGTGAAACATCGATCGGCCCGGTCTAGCCCCTCCGCCACCGGCGTACCGTCCCAGGCGAGGACGAGGGCGCGCTCGCGGGTGATGTGCCAGTTGCAGTGCTCGTCGCCTCCCCATGTCGCGCACCACTCGCCCGCGAAGTCCTCATCCCACCATGGCCCGCGGCCGTGATGTGGACACACCCCGCGCATGGCCATCGGCGGCCTGGCCCCACAAGGCCCCTCCGCCAGCAGTCCGAGCGGGTCACCCTCGGCGGGCACCAGGAGGATGGCATGCACGCTCATCTCCCCTCCAGTGCCTGCTTGCCGGCGACGGTGGTGCACCATCCCGAGGGCCACCTCGTGTGGCGCCAGCTCCCCGAGCATGGCCACACGTAGCGCACGTAGCCCGCAGCCTTCAGCGCCCGCAGCTGGGCAGCCTCGGCCTCGGTGTGGCCACCTTCGACGGCGCCGGGGGTTGCGGGCACGCGGCGCAGTAGGGCGAGGTCCGCGGGGGTCATTCCTCACCTCGGGGCCATGCCCTCGCTAGGTAGTCATAGGCACGGGTCATCTCATCCAGGCGGGCCCGCAGCTCGGCGACCACGTAGAACAGGGCCCCGATGGTGGCCAGGGCGATGCAGAGGGCAATCAGGTGGACGGGGTCTAGCGGCATGGCATCTCCGGAGGTGCGGGCACGAGGATGCGGATAGCCCGCGCCTGGTCGGCCACCGCCTTGGTGCTGGCGGCGGCGGCGTAGGCGGAGGCGTAGGCGGCGTCGGCGTCGGCGGAGGCGGCGGCGGCGTCGGTGGCGGCGTAGGCGGCGTAGGCGACGGCGTAGGCGGCGCCGGTGGAGGCGGCGTAGGCGGAGGCGTAGGCGGCGTCGGCGTCGGCGGAGGCGGCGGCGTAGGCGGCGGCGTAGGCGGAGGCGGCATCCCGAGCCGTAGCTTCACCGGCCAGCCATCGATCTACCGTAGCGATAGCCTCATGCGCTCGCTGATCCGTCGTATACGCCAGCGCCGGACGGGCCATCTCCACG
>PJEL010001318.1_pt1 | contig 25700 bp, 15 predicted proteins | sample 1853271 | NCBI WGS metagenome assembly PJEL01 (sample SAMN08108733, study PRJNA415343) | Invertebrate metagenome, whole genome shotgun sequencing project. | host: Globobulimina | place: Sweden: Gullmar Fjord | collected 2015-08
CTTTCTGGTAGTAGTTCAGTCTTGCTTGGAGATAGTAGTCTCGATTTGATCTGAATCTCCGCTAATTGTCCCAGAATTCCACGCCTCCACCCATCGCTCGACCGCCATTGATCGTGCGACTTCAAGTGAGTTTACCTCATAGCCGAACCGCTGGCCGGTCATTTTTTCAAGTGTTTGGATGGCAAATAGGCGGACGGCAAGATCGTCACTATCTAGGCCCTCGATGAGATCGGGAATGGCCGGCCGATCCTCACGCTGGGCAGCGTGGACAATAGCGGTCGCTCGTTCATCGGGATTGGCGGATTCCATGCCACGTCCACCCATGTTCGAAGGTGGGCCAGACGAGCAGCCGAACAGGAAACTGAGGAGAATCAGCGATCCCGCTGCGGTCAAGAATGTGCTCGGCAAAGTAACTCTCATGGTGATTCCACTGTACATCGGGTCAATCTGGCTGATCTCCCATCCACTGATTGGGAAAAATGCTGTTGCCATTGACTCATTCATCGGGTGGATCAGCATATGAGCGTGATCCCCGGAAAGATTCATCAGCCTTTGAAGTTTGCCTCGGGGTTTACTAGAATCCTTTTTCCCGGGTGCTTCAAGTTTGCCAACTGATACACATGGCCTGGGCATGTCGGCCGGTACTCATTTCCTAAAGGTCTCAGCGTATGGCACAACACTCCATCGGCTCCTCCATTCCGGATGAAGTCATTATCATTTTGGACTTCGGTTCACAGTTTGCACAGTTGATTGCGCGACGCATTCGTGAAGCGGGAGCGTTCAGTGTATTGGTGTCGCCGACCATTTCATACGATGAATTAAAAGCGATGAAGCCCAAAGGGATCGTGCTGTCAGGTGGGCCTTCCAGTGTTTCTGAGGAGGGAGCGCCAACCTGTGATCCACGCATCATCACTGAGCTTGGCATCCCAGTGCTGGGAATCTGTTATGGCATGAACTTGGCTTGCACCATCTTTGGGGCACGTTCCGAATCTGCAGAGTCTCGTGAGTACGGAAGATCTCAACTGCAAATCAATGATGAAGGTAAAGGAAATTTGCTCGCGCGAGTTCCAACATCCATGACGGTGTGGATGAGTCATGGCGATCAAATTGAAAATCTGCCCGACACCTTTGAAATTCTGGCGACCACCCAAACGTGCCCAGTGGCGGCAGTGCGGCATCGCGAACTGCCGTTCTATGGCGTGCAATTTCATCCTGAAGTTACCCATACGCCACATGGTATTGATATCTTGCGCAATTTTTTGTACGAAGTGTGCGGCTGTCAAGACACGTGGAAGATGTCTGACTTTCTTGAAGTCGAATGCAAACGCATTCGCAATCTGGTGAAGGATGATAAGGTCATCTGTGGGCTATCCGGCGGAGTCGATTCATCTGTGTTAGCAGTCCTGTTGCATAACGCAATCGGCGATCAACTCACCTGCGTCTTTGTAGACAACGGCTTGCTTCGAATCGGCGAACGCGAACTGGTCGAATCAACCTTCCGTGGAAACTACGATATCAATCTCATTGTTGTCGATGCCTCCAAGGAATTCTTAGCGGATCTTGATGGGATCACCGACCCGCAGGAGAAACGCAAACGAATCGGGCACCGGTTTATCGATGTCTTTGATGAAACAGCGAAAGGGCTAGGTGAAGGAAAATTCCTTGCTCAGGGGACGCTGTATCCAGATGTGATTGAATCAGGGCATGGTCACGCAGGGACGGCTGCGAATATCAAACTGCATCACAATGTCGGTGGCCTCCCCGATGATCTCGACTTTGAATTGCTGGAGCCACTACGCGAACTTTTCAAAGATGATGTTCGAATACTCGCGGATGTGATGGGCTTACCTCGACAGATCGCAATGCGGCATCCGTTCCCCGGCCCCGGCTTAGCCGTTCGCGTCTTGGGTGAGATTACCGCCGAACGACTGCGCGTGGTTCGTGAATGTGATAAAATTCTGCTTGAGGAAATTGTCGCCCACAATCTGTACGAATCAACCAGCCAAGTCTTTGCGGTCTTGCTGCCCGTGCAATCGGTTGGAGTGATGGGGGACGGCAGAACCTATGAATCTGTGGTTGCCATTCGGGCGGTCGAAACGCAGGACTTTATGACGGCTGATTGGGCACGCATACCCTTTGACGTGCTCGCCATCATCAGCAATCGCATTATCAACGAAGTGCGTGGCGTCAATCGTGTGGTGTATGACATCTCCTCGAAACCACCCGCGACCATTGAATGGGAATAGGCGATCAACTGCGGATGCAAAACATCCATCAACGAACACATCAGACGCAGAGTGAAATATGCCCGTTTGGCTTCTCTCCATCCTGACTGGGATCTACGTTTCGTTCTTTGGCTTCATTCCGCCATTGGGGGATGACGTTCGTTCACATTTACATGATACAGTTATCGATGGTCAGCCGTTCGAAGCGAGTATTGCTCTTGACATCATGATGATGCATGTGGATGTATGGGAATTCGCCGATGTTGATGATGTAGAATTTCCTGAAGCCAACTGGCGCACAATAGAATCCGACCCCGCACAATTCAGAGGTGACCCGTTTGTCATGCGTGGCACTTTACAACGCCGTGATATTGCACCTCTTGGGCGATCATCATGGGAAGCGTGGGTGCTTTCAGACGTCGATGAACCCGGGCAGTTGGCCGTGCTGTTGCTTCCCATTGATTCGCTAGAGATTTCGGATCAATCAGCCGAGCCGTTTCAGGCTGGGCAGACAGTCTCGACATTGACACGATTCTACGGGATGATTGAGGTACCTTCGGAGAGGCCTGGTCAACTGATGCATTTGCCGCTCTTTGTGGGTGCATTTCCTCAGTCGTGGGCGGCTCCGAAGCCCGCTTCAGCCGCGACCAACTCTCCTTCGTCAGCGGTGTTTATCATGATGGTGGTGTTGGCATTGAGTGCGTTCGTCGCCCTCCGGGTGTTCATTTGGAAAGGCAAGCGAAGAGCCAGTGCATTACCAACGTGGCTACACTACGATGACGACGATGCGAACAATGTAGACGAAGATACCGAAAACCTACCTGAGGAACCAGCCGACGCATTGCAGGTGCTGTCCACGCGAGCGGGCATAAGGGTTGCAGATGAGGATTGATTCGGTTGGATTATATTGAATCATCGGACGCGTATTGAGCGGTTGATCCGGCGGTACATTAACAGGTCAAATGCAGACTAGAGTGAGAGGGAGACAGTGATGGAATCATCTGAGGAACAGTCGCGTAATGAGAGGTTTGAGGCAAAGAAAACAAATGCTCTCAAGAGTATGAAGAGGAAGATGCTTTTCCTATACATACTGTTGGGGGGCAGCTTAGTTCTTATGGTACTGAGATTTCTTGGAGTCTGGGAGGACTTTGATTCGCTTTCATATATCTCAGAGAAAATATTTGGAGGGTGATCATTTGGCACGCCGATTCGTTTCTCGAATCATCATTGTTGCTGGGCTAACAGTGAGTCTATTTGGTATTGATTACCTTTCCGATGTCGCTGCAGGCCCACAGGATGAGGCTCAATCGGCGATTGCAGATCCACAGGACATAGACGCGAAGTATGTGTTCAACTCGGCAAGGCAGTTTTATGAGAGTAAGATCGCATTCAGTGCAGTACTTACACTTCAATCAAAAAGAACCATCCCGGCTGGCGCTTACACGAATGTAGCTGTTGTCGATGCGGTATTTGCATTACCGGGAAAAGTGTCCTTTCAAAATCGAAGCGATGGAAAGACGCCTCAATACATCTGTGATGGTCAAACGATCAATGACCTGTTGGAAGGCACAGTTAAGAAAGCGCCTACCTCGATAAAGTCTTGGCTAGCAGGGAATGACATTGCGATCTTCATTCTCGGCGTGAGTGTAGTCGGGCCAGGAGTGATGGAGAATCCGCCGCTATTCTTCTTGCTACACAAGAATCTTACCGAGAGAGTAGGAGAGAACCTCGCGACCTTTGAGTTGATAGGAAAAGTTACGCTCAACGACGTTGAGTGCTACGAATTAATGAGTACCGGTGAACGGGTTGATGTTCGCTATTTCATAGAGTGCGGTGATGCGCCAAAACTGCATAGAATTGTATTGGATCAATCGAAGTTAGACGAGATAATGTTTGAAGAGGAACAACTTCCGTGGAAGGCGAAGACAATTGTCTCGATCGATTACGAGGATTGGAAATTCGATGATGAAGTAGATCGCTCTGCCTTTGATGTTCCAGAAGTCGACTCGACTGATGGGCCGAGTGAATAGCTACTCATGTATTAGAATGTACTGTCCATTTGGTTCGGGTATTGTGCCCTGCATTCGAGTATTTTGGCATTGCGATAAAGAGCCGCGCGGAGTATGAGTTACACATGAATTCGACACAGACCATTACGCTCAATCTTCCCGGGTCGGACCAATCCTATGCGGTCACTGTGGGGGCGGGGTTGCGTCATCAAGCTGCCGGCTGGTTGATGAATGCGGTTGCTGGAAGCAGTCGTAATGTTTGCGTGGTCGTAGATGAAACGCTCGTTGGCACCCATGGCGCAGATGTTATTGCATCGTTCAAAGATGCAGGATTCGACGTTTCAGAGTTTCATATGGAAGCTGGTGAATCGAATAAGACGCTCGCAACGGTTGAACACTTATACCAGCAGATGTTGGCGGCGAAGGTCGAACGGCAGACGCCCATCGTTGCGGTGGGTGGGGGTGTGGTTGGCGATACCGTTGGATTTGCTGCGGCGACATTCTTGAGAGGAACGCCGTTCCTGAATATCCCCACGACATTGCTGTCAATGGTGGATGCAAGCGTGGGGGGCAAGACAGGCGTAAATATTAACCTCGCAGATGGCACGCTAGGTAAGAACCTGATCGGTGCATTTCATCAGCCTCGTGCTGTCATGATTGATGTCGAATGCCTGTCTACTTTGCCTGCCCGTCATATGCGATCGGGGATGGCGGAGTGCATCAAACATGCAATCCTCGCAGATGAACCGATGTTTGATTCCCTGACATCTCTACCGCAACAGTACGCCGACTGGAAGCCCGATGATTTGGTGGAGTTCATTCGTAAGAATGTTGCAATCAAAGCTACCATCGTCGAACAGGACGAGCGCGAAGCGGGTGTGCGCATGACATTGAATCTCGGCCACACTTTTGCACATGCGATTGAAACGCGGCCCGAGCTAGATCTTTGGCATGGCGAAGCAGTCGCGCTTGGGTTGATCGCATCTGCTGCAACGGGTCAACACATGGGAGTCACCACCAATGCAACGGTGCTGCCACGCATTCAAAATACGCTAGATTATTTTGGTCTACCGACGCAGCTTGATCAACTTCCGGCTGACGATGCACTCTTGCAATCCATGCAAAAGGACAAGAAAGTCAAGGACGATCACATTCGTTTAGTTCTTCCGCGCACCATCGGCGAGGTGGTCGTGGTGGACAATGCTACCGCTGAAAATATTGCGGTTGGCTGGGCACAGTTACGAGCCAATGAATAGCGAAACTACTGCGCCAGTGGTCATTTACACATTGCCTCTTACGGCAACAGATCTTCCCAAATCATTTCACTTACCAGACTCTTCTGCGCGACTTGCAGGAACACACGCTTCCGGATTGTGATATTGGGCATGGGTAAATTCCAAACAACGGTGCCGTTCGCATCGGTTTTTTTGGTAGAGCCTGCTTGCTTGGGCTGCTTGAGATTGAGCGTGATATTCAAAGCAGGTACGGGTGTCGATGCTTCTCCCTTTAGGCTGTACACAAGATATGTATTGTCGTTCGGGTAGCCGCCGGTTGCAGTAAAGGTTCCGATTTTGCCGGACCGAAGATCGCCGACTTCGAGCTCAAGGTGGCCAACGTTTCGTTCGCGGTACGAGAATGAAACAGTGGCAAGGTTTGAGGTGTTCGTTCCATCTGATACTTCAAATGTCATCGAATCCGTGCCCGTCGCGCCAGCGTCAACGGTGACAATTCGGTAAGGCAACGATGCATCTGCAGCATGAACGGTTGCATTGGCGGGAGCATCCACGATGGTGTATTCCAGAGAACCTGACGCGTCATCATACGTTGCGGGCAATTGCACAATCATGCTCTTGCCTTGTAACGACGGCCGAGAGTAATCAAACGCAATCGGCGTCAATGCCAAGGGCGAACCGGATAAATCGGAAACCGTGATTGCTGTTGGCGGGCTTGATACAAGAGACCCATCTGATAACAACGCCTCAATCCGAAGTGATGAATCGCCCGTGCCCAGCATTCGCCCATGTACGGTCAATGTAGATTGACCATCATTTGTTGCGACGACTCGGCCGTTCTGCAGCAGACGAGCTTCCTCGATCGTTGCAATACCTGGAACGACATTGAAGTCAAAGGTGAAAGCAGTTGAGAGATCGCCAGTTGTGGTATTGACTTGAGTGATGGAAGTGCTTTGCCCATGATTATCGACGATGAGTTCACCAACCCATGATCCGGTTGTCCGGAGGTCGGTATCTTCAAAACCGATTACCCGCAGAGCGTGCCACCCGTCATCAAACCGCGTGGTATCCAGGGCAAAAGACTCGCCGGAGTCGACACTGCCATACATGAAACCACTAACATGAAAATCAAATGAACCGATTCCAAACACGGGATGCCCATTGGTCGCTTCGGGGGTAAGGTCGATGATGCCAGAAACTGATCCCGTTGGCGCATCGGGGACAGTTACATCGGGGATATATGCATACGGTCGTGTTAGTGGATCGCCGAGGAACAACCCTTGGAATGGGACAGCAGTCACATTGCGCAACACTGCTTCGCCGAGCGACATACCGCGGAAGTATTGTAAATGTGTAAACGAATGCGGAAATTTAGCGGGGTAGTTGCAGGGCTCTTCAACTGTTCCCCAAGTTCCTGCTGCACCTTCTGTAATCCATCGCGACATTTTTTCTTGAGACGATGAGTCGAAGTGTCCAGCAAAGCTCGTCAAGTGATCGCAAAATGCGCCGGGGAGGATGGTTAGATTGGCACCGTCGATTCCTGGTGTTGCGCGCCCAGTCATAATGCCCATGCAATCAACTTCTCCAAGCGGTAGCGAATCGCAACAACGATGTTCTGCCTGTCCACCTTCCGAGATGATCAGATTGGTGACGCTGGGGTAGGTGCCATGCCGTGGTCCACTCCTAGCTTGGTCATTCGTCTCCATAAAGTAGAACGTCCCGGTCGGGAAGGTTCCATCCACTGCAACCGAGCGGTCGATCATTGTCATGATCTCATCAGGTGTATTGCCAAGGTTGCCGGTATAGCCCAAGAGTGCACCTGCGAACAAACGTTGCCCGCTTCCATCAGTGGTGGGCGATCCGCTGACCCAACCCCATTCGCTGTCAAATCCGACCGGGGGCAAATCTGCAGTGAGGGCGTATTGGTTGCGTTCCGTGGACGTCAGGCCGTTCAATATATCGTCCGTTAGAAAAGCCATGGTGTAGCATGAACTGATCGCAAAATGATTGACCGATGCACAGCTGTCTGAGATGTATCCACTCGCCGGGATTCGGTACGGTGCACCCGGAGCGACGACGACATAATCAATATGGTCAAATAGATCTCGATTGGCCAGAAGACCGAGAAATGCTACATTCTGATTGGCTACAAAGTCTGCATAGTTCGTCGCTGAGGAGCTGAGATAAACCACATTCTCATCTGGGATGTTGCGGGCATTCTTATAATAGTTGCCGACTTCCATCGATTCGGGGATCGTCGGGTCGATTATGAGTAGGGTGTTCTCTGGCCCGCCTCCCGCTATCGTGACGCTGGTGGCCGTCGCGGTTAATGCAATGGCAGCAGTGGAAATGACAAGTCGGGATGACAGCGTGAAGGTAGCGCACGGTTTTTGGCGATTGATCATGACATTCTCTTGGAATTGGCTCTCTAGAAACGGATCCCTCGTAAGGCAGGACAGATTCAGCATAATCGATCAGCCCGAAAATGCAACAATTCTTTTGGGGATTTTCAGGTTCAAGAGAGATGTTCATTATGGGACAGCCTGCTGGCTAGACCCCAAACTGCTTAGACGCGCTGTTTTTGTTCTAACTTCTGCTATTATCGCCGACTATGAGCATATCACCCCCAAATTTCCTTCGTAATGTGGCCATCATTGCACACGTTGACCACGGCAAGACCACGCTGGTGGATGCGCTGTTGAGCCAATCCGGGACGCTTTCCCGCGATAACATCAATCAGGTCTGCATCTTGGATTCAGACCCGATTGAGCGAGAACGCGGCATCACAATCTTCTCCAAAAATTGTGCACTGAACTACGATCTAGAGTCCGGAGAACATGCGGGTGAGACTGTTCGAATCAACTTGATCGACACCCCTGGTCACGCTGACTTTGGTGGAGAAGTCGAGCGGGTGCTCCGGATGGCGGATGGTGCGCTCTTGTTGGTCGATGCGTTTGAAGGCCCCATGCCGCAAACAAGATTCGTCCTGCAAAAAGCATTGGAGCTCAATCTCAAGATTGTCCTCGTCATCAATAAGTGTGATCGTCCGAATGCTCGGCCTGACGATGTACAGAATGAGGTCTTTGACCTCTTGGTCACGATGGGAGCAGACGACGACACACTCGATTTCACCACCATTTTTGCGTCCGGCCGCGATGGTTGGGGCACACTCGATCACGACCTCGATCACGATGGTACAGTTCGCCCGGTTCTTGAAACCATTGTCAATGAGTTGCCCGCACCCGCAGAAGACAACATCGATGCGCCGTTGCAGATGCTGATTACCTCGATTGAATACTCAGAGTATATTGGCCGCATCGCGGTGGGTCGTGTGTATCAAGGCAGATTGAAATCCGGGCAATTTGTGTCCATGTGTCATGAGGGCGGCGTCATTCGCAAAGCTCGTGCACTCAAAGTATTGCAGTTTGAAGGATTGGGTAAGAAGCAGGCGGACGAGATTCGGGTTGGCGATTTGTGTGCGGTTGAAGGATTGGGAGATTTCGAGATTGGCGACACGATTTGCGATGTCGATAACCCCGCTCCGATGGATCGGGTCGATGTTGATCAACCAACGTTACACATGTTGTTCCGTATCAACGATTCGCCCTTGGGAGGGCGCGATGGAAAATTTGTAACCTCTCGACAGATTAGCGAACGCTTGGATCGTGAGTTGCGATCAAACGTTGCATTGAAGGTTGAGCCGGCCGCATCATCCGAAGAGTTCCGCGTGTCGGGTCGTGGTTTGCTGCACTTGGGAATCTTGATTGAGAATATGCGGCGAGAAGGATTCGAATTATCAGTTGGCCGACCTGAAGTCATCGAACGCATGATCGATGGCGAACGATGTGAGCCTATCGAGCATCTCACCCTTGATCTCGATACCGGCGGCATGGGACCTGCTCTCGAACTCTTGGGCAATCGTGGCGGCAATATCCAATCGGTTGATACGCGTGGCGATCGCATGCACATTGAAGCAGAGATTCCCGCACGGGGACTGATCGGCTTACGCTCACGATTGCTTACCGCAACCGGCGGCGAAGCAATCATGTATCACTCTTTCAAAGGCTACGAACCATCGCGTGACATCATTCAAAAACGCGCAAACGGCGTAATGATCGCCACCGAAACCGGCAAAGCGACGACGTACGCGCTTCTTAGCTTGTCTGAACGTGGACTCATGTTTGTCGAGACGGGTGATGATGTGTATGCAGGCCAAATTGTGGGTGAGAATGCTCGCGATAAAGACATGCCTGTGAATGCGGTTCGAGCCAAGGCGTTTTCCAACGTTCGTGAATCAAACAAAGAAGCAACAGTCGTGCTCAAAGCTGCTCGGAAAATGAGCCTCGAAGAGAGTTTGGAATACATCGCCAATGATGAATTGGTCGAGGTAACGCCCAAGGTCATCCGTATTCGCAAACGCATCCTCGATGAAGGCTTACGCAAACGAATAGACCGGCAAGCGAAGAATGCAGCCGTGGCCGCGGGTGCCTGATTGATTGAGTGAGTTGATTTCCTCCTATTCGCTGACCCTGCCTTGCCCGTCTTTGCCGCAAATAGTTTCCTTTCCAGCAAATTCCAATGTCGATAAATTATCGTTGGAGCAACTTGCGTTTTCGTCTTCCGTCATGATGAGAACTGCAATTTGAACGACAGTATGATCGATGTACATATGCGCTGTACGAATCACCAGCCATCGTTCCTGCCGAGGTTGGAACCCCACGCGCACTGTGATGACATTAACAGGATAAACGCTGCTGCTACCATTGACACTTCTATTTTTTTGAGAAGCTCATTGCTTAGATCACAATGCCATTGTCGCAATTTGCCGACAACACACACATTCTAATTCTATTCAAAGAAAGATGGAATCTAGCCGATTTACCAATTAGACGGCGAGCGGTGTGGAATGTGCGTGCTGAAGAGAGCAAAGATGATCAAGCATTTGGAGAGGAGCAAAATAAAACGAAGGGGGGGTATAACAGGCGTGACACTGAAATGACCACGCCCCTTCGATCGTTCGCAGCCAGCTCTCCACCCTGTTCTCTCGCGAAGATCCCTCTCCCTAATACGGTCGACAATCTCGTTCTTACGATATCGGGCTTGCTTTCAAATTCCTTCCGGCCGATCAGTACATCTCTCAATCACATACGGCTCTTTCTCAAGCTCAATCCGATTCCAAAGTGAGTCCAGCAACGAGTGATCAACACTATATTATTGAGATGGGAAATTCGGAGGTCACGCCATCAAAACCAACCGTCACCAAACGCCAAGCGACAGCTCTTGAGTGGATGGCAGTTGTTTCATTACCATCCTACCGTTTTGATGTGATCTCATCCGTTCCGACGTCGTGCCCGCACACCAACCAATTCCTTGCTCTCTACCACCTCAAGCGAAAAAGAGAGCGAGCCCGTTCAATTTAGAACGATGAATTGCATAAATATGTTGAAATTGTGCCAGATGTGGGCTCATTCCCCTACACCTTTAGGCTGCGAGCGTATCTCTATCTTCGTCTTCAGAACCGTTAGTGTCCGTATTTTGGGTACGTTCTTCAACCGTACCGCTCACTTGTTGTAGTGCGCTATAGGCCGCGTATTTGAACACTTCAGATCGGGTGGGGTAATTGAAAGTGTTGGTGATGAGATCGTTGATCTCCATTTTGCCAAGGATGGCAAATTGAGCGAGGTGAATGAGCTCGGTCGCTTCGACACTAATCATGGTTGCACCGAGCAGACATTGTGTCTGTGCATCAAAGACACATTTAAGGTATCCATCTTGTTCGCCGGTCATATGAGCTCGTGCATTGGTGAGAAAGTTGGTGCGACCGACGAGAATTGCACGGTCGGATTCGGCTGCTTGTTTTTCCGTTAGGCCGACGGTTGAAATGCCGGGAATGGTATAGATCCCCATGGGAATGACATCCGCAATGGAGCTGCGGAAGTTGTTGTCAAACATCGCACAGGCGGCGATACGGCCTTGCTCCATCGAGATCGACGCCAATGCGGGGAATCCGACCACATCGCCAGCAGCGTAAATTGAAGGAATGTTCGTGCGGTAGTTTTCATCGACGAGAATGACACCACGTTCATCTGTTTCGACTCCAACTTGTTCGAGGCCCAGGTCTTGAGTATACGACGATCTGCCCGCGGTCCACAGGACAGTCTCAGCATGATGGATTGAACCGTCATCGTACTGGACTTCGATTGATCCGCCTGTCGATTGGGGAGTGACGGCGGAGACAGTTCGGCCAAATTGAATTTTGATGCCGTTCTTCCGCATCATGGCCAGCAACCTATCTCGACATTCGTGGTCCAGAAACGGGAGACACTCACTGCTGGGATGCACGAGTGTTACCTCTACTCCAATCTCCGAGAAAATGCAGGCATACTCGCAGCCGATGACTCCTGCACCTACGACGAGCAATGATTTGGGGAGTGAATCCAATTCTAAGATGCCATCTGCATCCACGACCCTTGGGTGATCGAACGGCACCCAATCTGGTCTGCACGGACAGGATCCCGTCGCGAGTAAGATATTTTTCGCTGAGATGGTTTGCGTTTCACCGTGCTTATTCGAGATAGAAATGGTGTTCGGGTCGACCAATTGACCGTGCCCGTGGAATATCTGGATGCCATGCCGATCGAACGAACTTTCGATTCGATCGTGCTCAATTTGTTGAATGTGGTAGCGTTGGCCCATGAATCGAGCGACGGACAAGGTGGAATCAAATTCAATTTCGATCCCGGGTATCGGACGTCGACGAAAGCTGGACAACATCAGCGCTGTTTCGCGTAATGATTTGGATGGCACGGTGCCGGTGTTGACCATGGCTCCGCCAGGAACTGATTTGGCTTCAACAACGGCAACAGAATGGCCGAAATAGGCTGCCTGAGTAGCCGCTTTCTCACCTGCTGGACCGCTTCCTATACAAACCAAATCAAAGGAGTTCATAGGGTGAGCTATCGGTCATTCGCAGTTGTGGATTCAGGACAGACCGCAGCTCCGCCGATATAGGTAACTCAGCTTGTAGGAACTTCTCAAGATACAGACCATTGCCTACTGGATCAAGGTACAAACGTCCGGGATCATACACTGGCTTGGCCGTTTGACGATGTCGACCATACGAAGGTATATCGGAGACCGCGAGTACTCATGAACGTTTCAACTTTTTTCAAACATTGGGATATCCGTGAAAATCCGTTTATGGCTGAGGAGGCGAGGCAGGACGATGTCTTTGCCCGACTCCATCAGGCATCCGCGCATCCCGATTTCCCCAAGTTATTGGGCGATCTCAATCGGCCTGCGTCTGCGGTGGTATTCGGCGAAAAAGGGAGCGGGAAGACCGCCATCCGATTGCAGATTCAGGAGCAAATCGAGACGTTCAATGCGGATCATCCGAATCAGAAAACACTCATTATTGCATATGATGATCTCAATCCGGTGCTCGATCGATTTGCTCGACATCTCAAAGGTAAGACCCCACTCGAGAATCTGGAGCAGTTTCGTCTTATTGATCATATTGATGGCATCTTGAGCGTCATTATCCCGGATATTGTCACGACGTTGTGCGATCAAAGTGCTGAGCCTCCGGTGGAGTTAGGCGTAGACGCCCGCAAGATCAGCCGCCAACTGGATGCTGCAATCGTACAAGATGTGATCATCCTGCAAACGCTGTATGATCAACAGGAATTGGCAACGGATCGGCACAAGCGATTGCGGCGGTCGATTCGATATCGTGGACGGTCTTGGGTGGGGGTAACACGATTCTTTGCTGCGATCCTGACAACCGCCACAGCCGTGACAGGCGGGTATTTCTTTTTATTCAAGCCAGAAGAAAACCAATGGATTTGGATACTCAGCCTCGTCCTTGCTGGCACCTGTGCTGTTGCATTGCTCGCCAAAGCTTTTGGCAACTGGTTCGGCCACCAACGACTAGCAAAACAGCTACATCGTCAAATGAGAGTCCTTGATCGAAGTGTCGCTTCTTTTCGGCATGCGCTCGAACGATTACCCAAACGAATGATCGCGGGCACCAGTTGGCCAGTCGACGATTTGGATGATCCTCGCTATTTAATGCTGGACCGATTGCGCCGAGTGGTCAAGCCCTTTGGATTTGAGTCGGTGGTGGTGCTTCTCGATCGGCTGGATGAGCCAACCTTGATCAACGGCGAGACGGATCGCATGAAAGCGGTCATTTGGCCGGTCTTCAACAACAAATTCTTGCAACAATCCAATATCGCTTTCAAAATGCTCCTGCCTTTGGAATTGCTGCATGAGTTGCGCAAACAGTCCAGTGATTTTTTTCAAGAAGCGCGGCTCGACAAACAAAACCTTGTGGAACGGTTGAACTGGACGGGCTCAACGCTATACGACATGTGCAATGCTCGCCTGAACGCCTGTCGCCCAGTGGACGCGGCTCCGCTGTCGATCGCATCACTGTTTGAAGAATCGGTGACGCGACAAGATCTTGTCGATGCGCTCGATCAAATGCGACAACCGCGTGATGCGTTCAAACTGTTGTACCAAGTCATTCAGAACCATTGTGCTTCAACCACAGAAGAGGAAGAACATTGGGAAGTCCCACGCCTGATTCTCGATCAGGTGCGTCGGGTGCAGGCAGATCGGGTGGAAGAATTACACCGTGGATTACGTCCCGCCTAAAAAGCGTGATCTTGCTAGATGAGGGGGAGTCTGATTTGCCTTCGGATGTTCAGGATCTCATAAGAGCAGATGATCTGTGGGAGAAAGTTTGCCAAATTTCTAATGAGTAGACCCATTTTGGGGTTGACGACTCGCAAGATACTGTAGAATAACCAACGATATCGCACTTTTTATGGCCCAAAGAGGAATCGGAGTATGGCCGATTCCTCCAATCTACGGGTTGATTTGAGACATTTCAAAGTGTCAATTGATAGAGTGAAGGCAATCGAGAGGTCGATCAACGACCGCGATTGTGGCGCCGGACCAATCTACACCCTGTTTTTGCAAGCGTGGATGTGATTGCAAAGCCAAACGTTGGCGTATTCTGCCCGTGAAGGGGCTGGAGATGATGATGATTCGTTTGCAATGCAAATGGGCTGGTGGATTCGCAGCGATGATTGCGTCGACGTGCATAATGTCGACGGCGCGGGCAGACTCGATCCTCGTCCCGAATGAAAATCAGCAACGAGTGATCGTATTGGATGCAACATCCGGAAGCATTACCGGCTCATTTGATACCTCTTCCTATGCGGCCGGCCTTATCGAAGTCATTGATGGGATTCACTCTGGATTAATCGCGTGCGATGAAGAGGCGAGCACCATTCTCAAACTCAATGAGGACGGTACATATCGCGGGAACTTTTTCAAGGATGATGGCATTGTCTCAGGTATCCATGGGATTGAAGTTGTCCGAAATGGAGTCCTCGTCGGAGCGACGGGCAGCGGACTCTATTCGTGGCGAAAAAATGCCGCGGTGCAAGATGCCAATCTCAGATCGCATGGCAATTACTTCGATGTAGGATTAATCAATGACGATGTGTTGGCGGCGGTCAACATCGGCAGTAGCAATCTTGAAGGGTACGACACTGGCAAAGGCAAATTGCTTGGCGAGACAGTCGAAGACAGTTTGCAATTTCCTCGACAAGTCGCGCGGATTGAGAGAACCGAAGAAGTCAACATCGCGGTGGCGTCCGTATCGCTGCAACAGATCACCATGTTCGATTTGAACGGCGAAGAAGTTTCCTCCTTTGATGTCAACGGCGGGGCGGTGGGTGTTCTACAACTCGATGATGGCCGTATCCTCGTTTCTAGTACACAAGAATTGGCCATTTACACCCTCGAGGGTGTTCTTGACGAAGTCGTCCTCTCCGGCAGTGGATTCGGCATGATCAATCGATCACTTCATTATCGCCCATAGTGCACACAAAGTATAGTGAAACAAAGAGCACCACAAATGGGATGTTGGATGCTGCATCAACCCTATCGCTTCCAACTCATTTGATTCCCCCGTAAAGTCGAATTCGAGATTCACCTACGCCGTTTGGCTAGGATTGAGCGGTCAACTAAAATGTACGCGCGACTACGACGAGGACGTCAACATGCTGGCACGAACACAGATGAGATTACGAGACTCATTCTTAGCTTCAAACGTATGGTGGGCGGCGATTGTGGTAGCCGGCTGGTGCGTTTCTCCTATCGCTCTTGCTCAACCAGACGATTGGCCACGTATCCGTATTGAAGATGACAATACGGTCATCACAGAATCGTGTGTCATTGAAAGCGGAGTTTATGCTGTCGCCGATGAAGATGAGAACGGTGTTCTTCACATTGATGGCAACGGGATTACCGTCGCTTTTGAAGATGGGGCCATCCTCGATGGTAAATCGAACGGTCAGGAGCCGAACGAGTTTGTCGGTACGGGGATTCGCATTGGACAGTCGATTGACGTTGTGATTCAAAATGCCACGGTGCGCGGATTCAAGGTCGGGATCCACGCGAGCAACACCAAGGGTTTGATCGTCGAATCAACCAACATTTCAGGCAATTTCAGACAGAAATTGAAATCCACTCCCGAAAAAGAAGTGTCATCGGACTGGATGTATCCTCATCGCAATGAGCAGCACCAATGGATGAACAATTACGGTGCAGGGTTGTACATCGAGCGATCCTCAGAAGCGACCATTCGCAACATACGGTGTCGTGATGGGCAGAACGGCATTATTCTCGATCGTGTGGATAACTCGAAGGTGTACGATTGTGATTGCTCATTCATCTCCGGCTGGGGATTGGCAATGTGGCGGTCGAATGATAACCTCATTTCGCGTAACGCGTTCGATTTTTGCATTCGTGGATATTCGCATGGCGTTTACAATCGTGGTCAGGATTCTGCGGGAATCTTGATGTTCGAACAGTGCAGTCGCAATCGATTCTTTGAAAACTCTTGTACCCATGGCGGAGATGGTTTTTTTGGCACCGCGGGACGAAGTGCGTTGGGAGAAACATGGGTCGAAGCATATGCAGAAGGCGCGTTACCAACGCCGGACGACGTGAAGAGATTTGTACGGCGAGGCAGCAATGATAATGTCTTTATCAGGAATGATCTATCGTATGCAGCAGCGCATGGTTTTGAATTGACATTTGGATTTGGTAATCAGTTGTACAATAACAGGATCGTTGAAAATGCTATCTGCGGCGTTTGGGGGGGCTACTCTCAAAAAACGATTATCAAAGGAAATACGCTTGAACGCAATGGTGATGCGGGTTACGGCCTCGAAAGAGGCGGTATCAACATCGAACACGGCAAAGACAATGTGATCGAGTGGAACCGATTCAAAGAGAATGAATGCGGCATTCATCTGTGGTGGGACGCAGATGAGGGATTGCGGAAGTTCCCGTGGGTAATCGCGAATGAAGATGGCTCACGAAGTAATCGAATTGCCAACAACCGATTCGATGGCGACACCGTCGCGGTGCAGGTACGCGAAACGTATGGCACGACAATGATTGACAATCGAATGATGGGTGTGCGGACAGAAGTCATGATGGGTGTAGAGGATGATGTAGATGATCCGAGCACGTTTATCAACACACAAAAGCGAACGTCGATGACACGATATGCAGCACCGCGATATCAAGCAATTGGCGAAAGTCGTCCGGTCGGGGCGCGGCCACATCTGGTTGGGCGACACAACATCATCATGACAGAGTGGGGGCCTTGGGATCACGAAGCGCCGTTGGTTCGGATTGCAGATCGCGATGGAAGCACGTCAGGCGATCACATATGGGAAATCTGGAATGCGCCGCTCATTTCGACGATCGAGATCATTGCGGGGGCGCATGATGATGTTGTAGCGACGGCTATCCCCGCGACGGACGAAGATGATCCCGCGGTTCAACGATTTGCGATTTCTGCGCCAGCGGCCTCAGGCTTGTATCCATATGCTGTACGAGTGCTAGGGGATGCCTATACGACTACGTTTACAGATACAATTACCAAACTTGGTTGGGACGTCAGTTTCTTTGAATGGACCGAAGATCCGCGCACAGCCTACGAAGGGTGGATCAAAGAATCCGTCGGCCCAACTGTGCGCAACACATGGACCAACCAACTGCGCTTTCAGTTTGGAAACGATGGCCCCGGTGAAATTTGGGCCAATTCGGGTGAAGTAGATATCTTGGATGGCATGCCCACCAATCACTTCGGAACCAAAGCAAATTGCTCGATTCAACTCGATGCTGGAACGTACACCATTACGACCGTCAGCGATGATGGCATTCGCGTGTGGGCGGGGGATGAATTGGTGATCGATGATTGGACGTGGCATGGCCCGACAGAACATCATGGCTCATTCACGTTGTCGAATTCGCAAGTGATCGACTTGCGAGTTGAGCATTTTGAGATTGATGGGTACGCATGGCTGGTGGTGGAATTGAAGCCCGAGGTGGAGCCGACGCCATAGGTATATTTGTATTTGAGCAACCTGACCCCGTGAATCTGCGAATAATCAGACCAGCTCACCTTTTTGCGGGTTGAATTGGTTGATGAATCCACCTCCTAGGTTGGTGGAGAGGCTTAATTGACCGTATCATCACGATGACCTCCCGCCCCCGGATAGCAATGGGACCGCCATTACCACCGAAACCCACCCTTCGCAGGTACGATTCTATTATGAATACCCATGCACAGCCTGATCGTTTGCCCACAGTTATCCTCATCGCATGTGGAATCGCATTGTGTTCGACCGCGATTTTTTCGCTTTCATCATCCAGCACTCCAATTCACCATGATCTGCATTCTCATCCGGTTACCTATTGGAATATGCAAGATGCACAGGAAGACGATGAGCAAATCGATGAGGAAGCAACCCGCATACTTGATGAAGCCATTGGGGGCAAGTTGGAGGCTGGTCGCGATGTTCGGGTGACCATGCGTGATGGCAGGACATTTCGGGGTAAATACATCAAAGAAGATCGGTTGTATGTCGTTATCCGAATTGCCAAGATCGAGACACGTTTTGATGCCACGGAAGTTCGCCGAATCGATCCGCTGAAGACGTTTGAAGAGCAGTATCACGATCTCAAGCGAGCGATTCGTGAGAACGATTTGGATCAACGATTTCAACTGGCGAAATGGTTGTATGGTCGGTACCAATACGAGCTTGCGGCCAAGGAATTGGAGGCCATCCTCGATCAGGATCGCGACTTCCCCGATGCACGTCAACTCTTGCGAACCACCAACAAGGCTATCGAGCTGCAACACTCAGGGACTCCGCAAGGTGATGATGCCAACAGTGGGGCAGACAATGACTCCATTGATGGGGCAACAAACCAAGATGGCCTGGATGCTGCTTTTGTTGAAGCAGCCATGCTTACGGATGATCAAATCAATCTCCTTAAAGTGTACGAAATTGATCTGGACAATCCGCCTCGCTTGATCGTGTCGCGGGAGACCATTAATGAATTTTTCGATACGTATCGAGATCATGAGTTGATCCCCAAGACTGATTCTGAGAAGCGGTTTTGGTATGGACAGACGCCCGCTGACATTCTTGATTTGATGTTTCAGGTTCAGGCACGAGAGATGTATGGCAAGATCCGGGTGCGGAGTGAACCGGTCGCATTTACCAAATTTCGTATGAATGTCCACCGTGGTTGGCTCGTCAATTCCTGTGCCACGACCGCGTGTCACGGCGGGACCGCCAGCGACGGACTCTTCTTGTTCAATCAGCGATCCAATAACGCTCGTACCGTATATAGCAATTTTCTCATATTGGAGCGTTCGAAGATCAAGGAGGAATCGCTGCTCAATTATGAAGAGCCAGAGGATTCACTTTTGCTGCAAATGGGGCTCCCACGCAGCCGTACCAGCAGCCCCCATCCGCCTGTGGGAGGTTGGAGGCCGGTGTTTCGCGATCGATCTGACCCAGTTTTCCAAAAAGCGGTGGATTGGTTAGAGTCGATGTATCGCCCCCGCCCGGTGTATCCCGTCGAGTATCGGCTCCCGAAAATTGGGCATCGTGATGGGAATACCCCGGACAACTCGGAGGTTCCTACGGTAGAGCCTGGCCAAGACCTCGTTGAAAATGAAAATACGGGTGGAGGCGAAGGTGGGTAAGATGCGGCGCCGGACAATATATGATACGGTCACAGGCCACAATCGGCTGATTTGAACGGCTGATTGCGCTACACTGTGCCAGATCGAACGCCCTTTGCAAGTGGATGTCAGCATCCATGTGCGGTGCGATATACCTCCTGCCTGCGTTGGCGTGGTTCGATTCGCTTATGGAACCTGTCCCTGTTCAAACACTTTTGAATGGTTGATTTGGGGATGACACCGAGAATGAATGAGCACCACCTGCCATTCGATAACCGACCAATCCTGCCAGCAACTTGTTGCGGAGTTTGAGACCAATGAAAACGATGAGCGTGATCCGTCTATATACCCCCAGTGTTCTTGCTGCGGTTGGTTGTGTCCTCCTGACTGTCGCTTCCAGTGGCTGTGACAATGCGGCGGGCAATGCGCGTGACGATGCGGCGACCGCTATTGAAGCCCAGTCTCGCGAACTCAAGCGACTGGCTTACAGCACCGTTTATCCGTTGCAGGATTCTCAAAGCGACGCAGAAAAATTCGAACGCATTCGACAAGAGTACTCTCAATTTATTCAGACGATTGAAGCAATCTCGAAAGATGCTTTGCCGGTCCAGATTGCCAATGCAAAGGGTATGGCTTCTCATGCTCACCTCGTGCTTGCCGACCTGACAATGTCTGACGTTGATGCACTTGAAGAAAAAATCACAGATCACATGGACCAGATTATCCTCAATCTGGGTGCTGCGCTCGATTACAAAGCGATGGCTGATGCATCCGCCACGATCGATTTGACGAACGCCAAAGCTCGTGTAGATGAAGAAGAAACACTGAGTCGGCAACGTCAAAATGATTACCGCAAGACTATTCGAGATATTCAAGCTCGTATCGATAGCCTCGAAGGTGAGATTCGAAAAGAACTGGCAGATTATGAACGGCTACGCAACGACGCGGCTACCACCTATGAAGCAGCGCTCGTGGCCGATTTGGATGATCGTCGAGCGTTGCATGAAGAGGCCGCCGCGACAGGCCGCCGTGCAGATTCTCATCAGGTCAAAGCCGCCAATCTCGAAGCTCGGCTCGATACTGTCAGGCCCGAATTGGCCACCGCCCAAACCTTGATTGATCAGACAGAGATTGAGTTGATCGCATTTGATGTTACCCGCAATGCGATGACATCTCGTGAAAAGTACGCTTCCGACAACGTCCATGCAAGAACGATTGACAAAGACAGCGAAGTCGACAAACTCAAAACAGTCCTCGAGACCGTGCACAATGATGAAGTCGGCCGACTGAAAGAACTCTTTAAGTCTGCCCTGAATCACACAGAAAATGCGGTTGCGACCGCCGAAGATGCTCGAAGCGTCGAAGGCGGCAAAGTCCGATTGGTCAAAGCTCATCAAGCGGTTGGGCGATTGCAGTGGCGTCAAGCGCAGTTCCTTCGCACCTATGCGAATTTCCTCAACCGCATGGCCGATGAAGCAGCCTTGCTCGGTCGAGGCAAAATTGATGCAGCCAACTACCAAACCAATGACTCTGACATCAGCGATGCCGAACGCAACGCTGCTGATTCATTTCGAAGCGCACTTCAAGCTGCGGAGACGATTTCCGATCGTGATGTCGACGGGGAGGTTAAGATTAGGCTTATCAACGGCCTGAACGACGCGATCCTTGGACTCGGCGGCGAATCTGCCATCACCGATGTCTCTGACTCGATGGCAGACAATTCATTCGAGGAAACGGATGACGCCAACGAATTCACTGAAGATCGGCCCACTGCAGTGCAAGGCGATGTCGAAGGTTTGCGAACGTTCTTGCATACCTTGGCCGGGTGGGTGGAGAATTCAGAGTATGGGAAGGTCTATGAAGTCTTTGAGCTTCAAGATACCGAAAACCAGAAGTATTTTGATCTCATGGCAAGCAGTGCTGCAATTACAGGAAGAATTGAACGAGCGTGCCTTGATCAGTTTAACAGATCAGTTGAAGATATCATGGGAGATGATTCCCAGGCGGGGATGTTTGCCGCTGGCGGAGATACTGCCATGCAAGAGATCCAGAGTCTGACTGCCGATCGAGTTGATGGGTTTGAGTTCGGTTTTGACTCGTCTGGTTCGACTGGATGGATTTCGAATAATCCTTCTTTTGATGATATGGTGTTTGCTTATGTTGGGTCCGAATGGAAGATTGAGTTTAACACCAACATTGACTCTAACAGCCCTGAGGTCAAGTTGTTTGACACGATAGGAAGTGAGATTATGGACCTGCTATCAGATCTTGCTGACCGTACCGAACGTGGCGATTTTAGCACAGCCGATGATTTTAAACAAGCAGTGTTAGATTTGGTGAATGACATGATTATGCGGGCAATGAGCCAAGGAAACTCTGGCGGTAACTGATCACTGTTCGCTTGAATCTGCAGCTTGCAAATGTTTAGCTCATGCAACTACAATTTGAAGTAATCTCCTCTGGCGTAAGGAATGTTTCCTTACGCCAGTTCTCATTTTCCCTCAATTAATGAATGTGTCACATGACGGCAACGGAATCTGTTCTCCAAACCTCAGCTTCTGTGCATCAGCGAGCGCAGGCGTCGCTTGCAAATGCGGTTGATGCACTTCTGGCTTTGCAGAATGACGACGGGCATTGGCGAGCAGAGTTGCAGGGTGATTCGATTACCAATAGCGAATATGTGCTCATGAAGTGGATTCTCAGGCAAGAGGATGATCCACGAATTCCTCGCCTGAATCAACATCTACGCAGTTTGCAATCGCTTGAATCGCATGGAGGATGGGGGCAATACCCCGGCAGTGATGTTGATGTAAGCGCAACCGTCAAAGCGTATGTGTGCTTGCAGTTGGCGGGTGATGATGCGAATGCGCCACACATGTTGGTTGCCAAGCAAAAGATACTCGATCACGGCGGGGCAGAAGCGTGTAACAGCTTCACGAATTTCTACCTTGCATGTCTAGGTTTGATCGATTGGAATGCCTGCCCTGCCATTCCGCCCGAGATTATATTTTTGCCTCGGTGGTCGCCTTTCAATTTGGATCACATGAGTGCGTGGACCCGCACCATGATCATGCCGCTCGCCATCTGTTCTGCGCTTCGCCCTGTGCGATCTCTCGAAAGTCACCTTCCAACTGGCGGGATCACCCATCTCTTTTGTGATTCCAAGATGCAGCATCAGTTGGCCAAGCCTGCGGATGTGGATCCGATGACGTGGAACAATTTTTTTCTGCTCGCGGATCGAGCGCTCAAGATGTTGCAGCAAGCGAGAGCATTGCCTACGCGCAAGAGTGCATTGCGAGCCGCGGAACAATGGGTGTTAGAACGCGCAGATGGTCAGCACACTGAAGGCTTAGGGGCGATCTTTCCGCCGATGGTCTATATGCAAGTCGCACTCGATGCGCTCGGCTACGCTCGACAACACCCCGTACGACAGCAGGCGGAGCGTGATCTTGATGCGCTGTTGATTGAAGATGAGGAATCGAACACCATTCGAGTTGAGCCGTGCTTCTCGCCGGTGTGGGATACGGGAATCGCATTGTATGCGCTCACTGATTGTGGCCTGACCATTGAAAATCATGAAGCAGCCCAACGCGCAAGCACGTGGTTGCGTCATCGTGAAAATAATGAGTTGTCTGGCGATTGGGCGCGCTCAATAGACGCGCCGCCAGCTGGTTGGGCGTTTGAATATCGCAACAATTGGTATCCCGATGTCGATGATACAGTTATGGTTGCGATGGCGTTGTTGCGGGCAGGGGGCGATGACAACCGAGCTGCGGCCCAGCGCGGAGTCGATTGGGTACTCGCGCTGCAAAACGATGATGGCGGGTGGGCGGCATTCGACCGTACTAAGGATCGGCCGATTCTTGATGCAGTCCCGTTTGCAGATCATAATGCGATGCAAGACCCTTCATGTGCGGACATCACAGGCAGAACACTCGAATGCCTAAGCTGGTTTGGGTTTGATACGACGCATGAAGCGGTGCAGAGAGCACTACAATTTCTTCAGCGAACACAAGAGGCTGAGGGCTGTTGGTACGGCAGGTGGGGAGTCAATTACATCTACGGAACTTGGCAAGCGGTCGGCGGATTGCGCAAGCTGGGTGTGGATATGCAAGCCGATTGGATTCAACGAGCAGGCCAATGGCTGATATCGGTTCAACAACCGGACGGCAGCTTCGGCGAAAGCGCGGACACCTATTTAGACCCATCGACCAAAGGAAAAGGGCCTTCTACACCATCGCAAACAGCGTGGGCGTGCATGGCTTTGCAAAATATCTTTGGCGCGGAACATCCCGCGGTTACTCGCAGCATTGAGTGGTTGCTTGATCAGCAAATCACTGACGCAACCAATGTGAATACCAAAGAGCCAACCAGCGGTGTGGGCTCGTGGGCTGAATCAGAGTTCACCGGCACCGGATTCCCTCGCGTGTACTACTTACGCTATCACCTCTATCGCCTGTACTTCCCAATCATGGCAATCGCTCGGTACGCATCTCGCGCTGACGGCATTCTGAGTGAAAGCACTTTCCCGGCTAAATGAATGTGTGCCCCTGCAAAGCGGCCTTGATGGTGCATCGAATGAGAGTTTGACCGTGAGTAGGATTCCAAATGTGCGTTCGCTCAGAATTTGTGTGAATCCAGACAAAAGGCCTTTCATAAAATTGATTTGCCCTGTAGAATGCGGTGATTCAACCTTTCCCATAGCTTTCTGCAACGAATAGAGAAGAGGAGTATGATCGATGATTCTTAATCGCAATCTACGCAAGTTAACAAGCCAAACTCAATTGTTCACAGCAGGGTTTGTCTGTGTGGCATGCGCTACATCATCCATGATCTATGCAGACACAACGTGGGAGGAATCGCAGAAGCTCAAAGCGGACGTCCAAACCGTTGGTGACGACTTTGGTCAATCCATCGCGATCAGTGGGAATGTGGCCGTCCTTGGAGCTCCCGGCGATGACAGTGCCGCCGGGTCTGCGTTTGTGTTTGATGTCACCACGGGGCAACGACTTTTCAAATTGCAAGCTGACGATCGTGAAAACGACGATCGGTTCGGAACCTCAGTTGCGGTTGATGGCACTTTCGCTGTCATCGGTGCGGTTGGTGATGATGATAATGGGTCGAATGCTGGCGCTGCCTATGTCTTCGATGTTACGACAGGCCAACAGTTGTTCAAACTGCTACCAAACGACGGTTTGGCAGATGCATTTTTTGGTTACAGTGTCTCAGTGAGCGGGAGCAAAGCGATTGTGGGAGTGGATGAATGGGAAACCTTCTCATTCAAAGGATCCGGCTACGTGTTTGACATTGCAACAGGCACGCAACTTCTGAAGTTGACCGCAAACGACGGAACCATCGGCGATCGATTCGCAGCATCGGTTGGTTTGGAGGGCAACCGTGCGGTCATAGGTTCATCGAGTGATGATGATGGTGGGGGCAACGCTGGTGCAGTCTATGTATTTGATGCTACGACAGGGCAACAAACTATGAAGCTGTTGGCGGATGATGGAGCGGTAGGCGACTACTTTGGATTTTCCGTTGCAACGCATGATGGGTTGGCGGTCGTTGGAGCGTACGGCAAGGATGATTGGACCGGGGCCGCGTACGTATTCGACACCTCAACTGGACAGCAGCTTTCCAAGTTGCAGTCGGAGGACGCAGCGCTCTTTGATCGGTTTGGCGGATCGGTGTCTATTCATGGATCGTCGGCGTTGGTTGGAGCGATTGGACATCAAGATACGGTATCATTGACGAGCGCAGCGTATCTGTTTGATGCAACTACAGGGCAGCAGCAGTTCGAGTTTCTTCCGAGCGATGGATCATCCGGAGATCAGTTCGGTGCATCGGTTGCAATCGGTGATGATGTCGCAGTGATTGGTGCTCCGAGGCAGCTATTTGCCGGCGCTGCATACGTATTCGAAGCGACCGCGAGCGATTGCCTGAATCTCGATGTTGCGAATCTTGTCGCAGGTCAAAACGCGGTCTTCACCATCACGGGCGGCACCACGGGTAGCAAGGGTGTCACCGTCTATGGCACGAAGTCTGGTCAAACCGTCGTCAACAATATCTCCGGGTATTGCGCAACCTTTGCGATCAAAGGTGTTTCGCAAGACAAAGTACTCGGCGGACTGAATCGTACCTTTGATGCGACTGGCGAAATCAC
>PJEL010001319.1_pt1 | contig 25675 bp, 24 predicted proteins | sample 1853271 | NCBI WGS metagenome assembly PJEL01 (sample SAMN08108733, study PRJNA415343) | Invertebrate metagenome, whole genome shotgun sequencing project. | host: Globobulimina | place: Sweden: Gullmar Fjord | collected 2015-08
TAATTTTTGTTGAAGTTGCACTGACTGATGCGACACCTAAAACAATTGTTCAGATTTTAGCTGAAGATAGAGATGCTATAGAGCCTGCAGAGGCGACGACAGCGGTGTTCTATTCTATTTCAAATTGCCAATCGGGATTACGCGGAATTTCTTTTGGTAATTTCTTAATTAAGCAAGTTGTGGAAGAACTTAAAAGAGAGTTTCCTAATCTCAAACGTTTTGTCACTATGTCGCCGGTTCCAGGTTTGCGCCGATGGGTTCAAGCACAAACCAACCTAAGCGCCGATATAAGGAAGTTGGTTGATGATCTTGAATTACAGGGAAATTCACCAACTGAAGAATTTAAAGAGATGTCAGCGCCTTTGCTAACACAATTAGCTAACCTTTATTTAGTGCATGGCAAGCATAAATCTGGCGGTCCATACGATCCAGTGTCACGCTTTCACTTGGGCAATGGTGCATTGTTAAAACAAATCAATCTATGGGCTGACATGTCTAACCAAGGCATTAAAAATTCTTGGGGTGTAATGGTTAATTACGAATATGACTTGAGATATATAGAAAGAAATCACGAGGCGTTTATTTCTAATTATAAAATTAGTACCTCTTCTACCATCAAAAAAATAAATAAGAATAAGTTATTGGAGCTTAAACATGTATAACTCAAACTATCTAGCCAAATATATCAGAGAAGCATCAATTGGTAATGAAGACAAGGTGTTTGCTTGGCTTGAAGATGACACATCCATTTCTTACGGTGAATTGTTTCGTAGCGCAGAAAAAATTGCAATTGTGTTACAAGACAACGGTGTATTGCCAGGAGACAGGGTAGCAGCGCAGGTTGGTAAGTCTATAAGTGCGGTTGAGTTGTATTTAGGCACAGTAATGGCTGGTGGCGTGTTTTTACCACTCAATACTGCTTATACAGCAGCTGAAGTTGCTTACTTTTTAGGGGATGCAAGTCCTACTGTTTTTGTATGTGATTCTGAAAGAAAGAGTTCGCTTGAAGATGTTACAGCCAAAGCAAATATTGGAAAGCTTTTGACCTTATCAAACGATGGTCTAGCTGGTTCATTGATAGATGAAAAAGCAAAAGCTTCGAGAGACTTTATTGAAGTAGAACGTCAAGCTGATGATTTAGCTGCAATCTTATATACTTCGGGTACTACGGGTCGCTCAAAAGGGGCCATGTTGTCACATCGTGCATTGGCGTCAAATGCAGCTACTTTGAAAGAGTACTGGCAGTTTTCGAGTGATGACTGCTTAATTCATGCTTTACCAATATTTCATATTCACGGTTTATTTGTTGCTATAAATATTACTTTGTTCGCTGGTTCTTCATTGCATTTCTTAACGAGTTTTGATGCCGATGAAATCACTTCGCGTATGCATCGCTCTACCGTATTGATGGGGGTTCCTACTTTTTATGTGAGACTCCTTCAAAGCCCACAATTGAATAAAGAGCTAACTTCAAATATGAGGCTTTTTATCTCAGGCTCAGCACCTTTATTAAGTGAAACTCATGTCGCTTGGCAACAAAAAACGGGACATGCGATTTTAGAACGTTACGGTATGACAGAAACCAACATGAATACCTCTAACCCCTATGATGGCGAACGTCGTCCAGGTACCGTAGGCTTTCCATTGCCCAATGTTGAATTAAAAATAACGGATCCTGATTCCGGTAAATCTTTGAATAAAGGCGAAGTTGGTCAGATTGAGGTGCGTGGACCCAACGTATTTTCTGGTTACTGGAAAATGCCTGAAAAGACAGCCTTAGAGTTACGCGCTGATGGATGGTTTTTGACAGGAGATGTTGGAACAATTGATAACGATGGGTATTTGTCGATTGTAGGCCGTTCAAAAGATCTTATTATATCCGGTGGCTTTAATGTATATCCAAAAGAAATTGAGGCAATAATTGATGATAACCCAATGGTTGTGGAGTCGGCTGTTATAGGTGTACCTCACCCTGATTTTGGTGAAGCAGTGGTGGCTGTTGTAGTTAAGAAAACTTCGCTTGAGGTTACAGAGGCGAATATCAAAGCACCTATGATTGATCAATTAGCAAAATATAAGCAGCCAAAACGTGTATTTTTTGTCGAAGAGCTACCTAGAAATGCTATGGGTAAAGTACAAAAAGCACAATTACGAGAAGACTATAAAAACAGTTTTGTAAGCTAAGTTTTTTTCTATGCTTACCTTGGTTGCATTGGAATTAACGTTATTTCCTCTTGAAGTAACGTTTTTTTAGCGAAGGGATATTGACTGCAATTTTATCTATATTTATATTTTCTCATAGATATTGTAGGTATTATGGCCATTTTTATCTATAATGTTGTGCTAGAAAGTAAGAGGCAAAGTATTTCTACTATGAATAAAAATGTAAACCTGATGGATAATTCGGAAGGAAAACCCCAAACCGCTATTAATCGGCTTTATCTTCAGCTGAGGCAAGGAATAATTAAAGGGGAGTTTTATCCCGGTGAGAGATTGAAAATAGAGAAACTCAAATCTCTATTCGATACAGGTGCCTCGCCTATACGCGAAGCACTTAGTTTATTGACTTCAGATAATCTTGTTGACCGTATAGATCAACGAGGCTTTCGTGTCTCACCAATAAGCGAAGCTAATTTCAACGAAATATTAATGCTGCGATGCAAGCTTGATGATATGGCGCTACGCAATAGTATCGAACATGGTGATGAGGATTGGGAAGAGCAGCTAGTCTTGTTGCATCATCGCCTTTCACGAGCTGATATGAATGATTTTGACCATTGGGAGAGTTTACACAAAAGCTTTCATATGTGTTTATTTCAAGCCTGCAATTCGCCTATTTTAGTGAGTTATTGTCATGAGCTGTACGATCAAAACATTCGTTATCGCTTTTTGGCCGAAAAATCTTCGACTTATAAATCTCGACAGCTTAAAGACGAGCATACCCAAATTTTAGAAGCAACTATTAATCGTGACGCAGACTTGGCTTCCGAGTTATTAATAGGACACTATAAAAAGACAGGTGCTTTTCTTGCACAGAAAATTGACATCGAAATAGAAAGAATAGAAAACATTGATAAAAAAAAGTCCTTAGTTATCATCTAGTTTAGGTTTACCTAAAGTGCCACACATGTTAAATCCCTCAATGACTTTTAGCGAAGTCAGAGAGGGGATACATTCATATTAATTCGAAGAAACACCGTACGCTTATTGGTTATTTCAATATCTGCCGTATAAACAACTTAAGTAATCTCAACTGGTCAGCTAAACATCTACGTTGGCTTAGCCAGATGACATTACAAACACCACTCATCATCTTTGTTACATGCTATTGACGAACTATTAGGGCGTTTAGGTGGCATTATCAAATGCGGTAATGATCGTTTCTTAAAGTGCCTAAATTTATGTCTTCATTGTTATAAGTTTCGCAAAAAGCTGATCTCTACAATCCAACAAAGACAATATATTATATGCAAGCAAGTGATTGATGCAGCACGGCAGACTTAACTGAGGTTATGCCTAGGGTATCAAAGACGCTGTAGAAGGATAAAAACTAAACTCAGCAACATGGCGGTTACGGTTATTGTAAGATAAATAGCTTGATATATGATTGGTATCAGGAGTAATGGTCAATGCGCCATTGAGAGCATCAACTGGCTTACAAAAAACTTGTATTGAGTTAGAAGAAAAAGTTTATCTTTTACATTAGGTCAGGCGGAAATATCAACGCCCCCTTTTATGAAGGGGGCTAATACGCAGTAATGTTTTTTAGGCTGTGGTAATTTACTCTAGCTTTCAGAAACAATAGGGTTACGACATATACCGATACCTTCTATTTCAGTCTCTATTACTTCACCATTTCTTAACCAGCGCGGTGGAATCCGAGGGTGGCCTACACCACTTGGTGTACCCATAGCAATCATGTCGCCAGGCTCCAGTGTCGAATACATTGATATTTCAGCGATAATTGGAGCAACCTTCCAAATCATCTGACTGGTGCTACTTGATTGCAATGTTTCTCCGCTAACGCGAGTTTCAATTCTTAAACCTTCAGCTCCGCTAGGTAATTCGTCAGGAGTTACAATAATAGGACCTATTGGGCCAGTACCATCAAAGTTCTTTCCTGGTGTCCACTGATGGGTTTTACGTTGATATTCACGCACTGTGCCATCGTTAAATATGGTATAACCGAATACATGAGAAAGCGCATTGTCCATTGTAATATGACGCCCGCCTTTGCCAATAATAACCATTAATTCGGCTTCATAATCTAATGTTTCTGAGCACTTTGGAATCACCATTGGTGCGTCTGCTGGAATCAAAGATGTGGCTGTTCTCATAAAAATAGCAGGATAATCTGGACGTTCATAAGGTCCTTCTTTTATATGTTCAGCATAGTTCAAACCTAAACATATAATTTTTCCAGGCTTCGTCAAAGGTAAAGCAGGTTTGATTTTTGCTAATGGTACTGTGCTTGCCCCTACTATTAAATCATTAATAAAACTCTCTAAATCATTCCGTGCAATAAGGCCCATTAAGTCATGGCCAATAGTTGCATCGAGTGCGGTTAAATTGATTGCGTTATCACCTATAACGGCAAACACGCTAGAAGTTTCTGCTCCGTCATGTGATCCGACTATAAATTTCATTTGTATATCCTTGGTTCATAAAATAAGAGTTAATTACAAAAAGCTAAATTTTCTAACGAGCTGGAATACCTTTACTTTTTTCTGGTTGGGCAGAAGTTTGTGTAACGCCATCTACCAATACAAATACAATGACACAAGGCTCAGTTCCTCTGTTTGACCACGCATGATTAGTGCCTCGTTGAATAACGACATCACCAGCTTTTAACAGTACGTCGTCTTCTTCATTATCCATTAGCATGTAAACTTCACCGGTTAAGACAATGGCGTAGTCCAGAGAGTTAGTTCTGTGCATAAAAGGGTGGCGAGCATTTTGTACGATATTGTCACCGGCACCCATTTCAGCAAAGGCAGATTTACCGTCCAATGTTTTAAGTACTTCAGGATCTTCTGGTAAAAACTCTACGCACCTAAATACGCTGCCATTAGTTGGTGGATGCAATATAAAAGGACCTTCACATGTTTCAGTCGCACCGTCGTACTCTGCTGGTGTCGAATTAGCTAACCAAAAGTTAGTTAACGTAACGCCAGGACGATTGGGGCGTTGTAAAATATGATCTGCGGCTTGATCTGATTCGATAATGGCTGTTCCATTTTGATCATGACCGGTTACTACTCTTCTAAATTGTCGTGCCATTTACTTGATTCCTAAAAATTATGCGCTTATGGGAGTAGGTTTAGCGCGTTGATAAAATATAATTCCTATTAAGATGACGACACCAATAGCCGCTGTAATCCAACCTTGAAATAACAGTAGTAATCCGGCTAAGGCTGAAGCAACCCTAGTTGGCTTATTAATAGGCTTCTTAAAGCAGCCAATAACAGCTGCTGCTATTAAGCCAATGCCTGCAAAGCTGGTAATAATTGCCATAATATTATTGATGTAAGTGTCTTGTAATAAGAGTCCTGGTCCAAAACAAAAGGCAAAAGGTAAAATAAAGCTGGTTACGCTGTATGCAGCAGCAGTCCAGCCAACTTTGTTTATATCAGCCTTTGCAATTCCTCCTGCAACATATGCTGCAAGGGCGACAGGTGGAGTGATAGTTGATATACAACCATAATAAAACACAAAGAAATGAGCCGTTAGCGTAGGTACGCCAAGCTTAACTAAAGCTGGTGCGACTACGGTGGCTAAAATTAAATATGCTGCTGTTGTTGGGAGCCCCATACCTAATATGATGGATGTCACCATGGTAAAGACTAAAGCCAAAAATAGGTGTCCACTTGAAGCAGCATCTATTAACAATGCTATTTTTGACCCTAAGCCTGTTATGCCCAATATACCGGCAATAATCCCAGCAGCAGCACAAGCTGCAGATATGGTTATTACACTTTTAGACCCTTCAGTAATACCGCCAGCGAGTTTGTTAAAGAAATCACGATCTATTTTACGACGGCGAACAATGTCTAGTATTAATAATACTCCCATTGCCCACATAGAAGCTTTGAATGGGGAGTAACCAAGCAGCATCATAACGATTAGTGTTGTGAATGTTGCGATGAACGGTAGCCCTTCAAATAATACTTGTCTTAAAGGTCTGTCGTCTTTTTGTGGAACAACAGCTGGCTTTATGCCGGACTTTACAGCCCTTAAATGCACGATAAAAAAAGCAGAAGTAAAGAATAATAGGGCGGGTAATATTGCCGTTGACATTATCTCCGTGTAAGGGACACCCACTATTTCAGCCATAATAAATGCGGCAGCCCCCATAACCGGTGGCATTAACTGTCCGCCGGTGGAAGCAACTGCTTCTATCGCTGCAGCTTGATGGGGTTGATAGCCTTCCCGTTTCATTATAGGAATAGTAACAGTGCCCGTTACCGCAACATTACCTGCCGCTGAGCCTGATACCATACCGATAAGTGTAGAAAATATTACCGCTGACTTTGCACTTGCTGCGCGAAGACCATGCGTTGCCCTAACTGAAATTTCAAAAAAGAAATCACCAGCTCCAAAGCGAGAGAGTAGAGCTCCAAAAATTGTAAACACAATAATATAAGTAGCAGCAACTCCAATAGGTATCCCGTAAATGCCTGCAGTATCGGTAGTCAGGAATATGACAATACGTTCGAGATTATAGCCACGACCTTCTAACACACCCGGTAAATAGGGAGCGATAAACGGGTAACTAAAGAAAATAAGGGTGATCAAGGCTAAAATATTTCCTACACCACGCCTCGCTGCTTCAAAAACAATCACTATGATAAGGAGTCCAGCATAGAAGTCTGCTGGCTCAGTTAATCCTCCGCTAAAGGCGATTGGTTTCCAGCGTGTCAACAGCCATAAACCAGCGCCGATAGTAGCGGCTATCAGTACTGCTGACAGTACCCTATTTAAAATACTACCCGCTAATTTATGTGTTAGCGGTTTTGTTGCAAATAATAGCGAGAATGCCAACATAACGTGTAATACACGCATCGGCATTGTCGAGATAGAATATAGACCTGAGACCACAATAAGGTGGAAGACTCCCAGGCCAAATGCAGCAACAATGATCAGCTTCACTTTTAAGCTTTCTAATGAGCTAATTAACTTCATATGTAATCACTAACCTTTATTATTACAAAATATAATTTAGCGCTATATCGTTGATTTTAAAGTGAACTATTCCGTTATTTGTTAAAATAACGAGCAGCACCTTCATGCAATGGAATAGCTAATTTCTTAGACATTTCAGGATCTATTTGTTTTGCGTTAGCATTTTCAGCTTTAAATTCGTCAAGGTGATCAAAAATTGCAGCTGTGATCTTCTCTACTACATCAGCGTCCATTGTGCTGGGAACAACTAACATATTATTGACGCCAATTAATTGGCCTGATGTTTTTGTACCATAAACGTCTGCAGGTACTTCTACTGCTTGGTAGGCACTATTTTTAGCTAGTGCTTTATCTAACGTTCCTGAAGAAAAAGAAATGAACTTGAGTTTATTAGAGGCTGTTGCTTGCATCACTGCACCTGCGGGATATCCAGACAAGGCAAATACTGCGTCAATATTGCCGTCAGTAAGCTGACTAAAGCCATCTGAGTATGATAAAAAGCTTGGTGTCATATCATCTAGAGACATACCGTGTAATGGCAATAAAAAGTTAATAAACCCAAGTGTGCCTCCTCCTGCAGGCCCAACTGCGACACGCTTGCCTTTTAAATCTTCTATAGTGTTTATATCTGAGCCGTCCATAACCATCATGTGCAATACACTAGGGTGTAAAGCTGCTATAGCATTTAATTCAATTTTTCCAGAACGGTAAGGTCCTAAACCTGTTAACGCCAATACCGCTAGGTTATTGTTAGTAATTGCAATTTCAACTTCACCTGAATCCACTAAACGAGGGTTTTGTACAGAACCACCAGTTACTACAGGTACCATTGAAATGCCTTCACCAGCATATTGATTAACTAAGTTAGAGATACTTTGGCCCATAGGGTAGAAGGCTCCACCTAGACTTGCAGTCCCCAATCTAAGTTCTTCACTCGATACCAAATTTGCAGAAAGACCTATTAGTAACGCAGACGCTACTTTAATTATTGTTTTAGAGGTTTTTTTCATTTCAGATACTCTTTTATTAGTAAGGTGTCTAAAAGTTAAACCATAGTTAATAGTTTTGCAATTAAATTATCGATATTTTTAACTATTAGGATCTTATAACGATTTTAAAGATTTGATAAGGGAAAGCTCGATAATGTCTCGATGGTGGTAATTTTCTATATTTTAACTATTAATCAATAACTTATGTTTAAGATTTTGTTATTTTAATTTCAGTAAGACTGAAATTTCGCTGTTGTATTGCTAATCATTCCAATGCGTTTATATTTTAATATTTGATTGTCCTCCAAATCATATAGATGCATTGGTTTTTCAACATTAATAGTACTTTAAGCAATAAAAGCTATAAAAATAGATTAAGACGTTTTAAATGGGTATTGATTATTGTATATTTTTTTATTTATAAGGTTATAAAATCGATTATTTAGTGTCGATATCGAAAAATTAATATAAAATATTGAGAAACCTTAAGTTATCTCCCTAGTATTTACTGATAGGCCTCAATAAATGACCTCGTACTCACTAATATTATGTACAAACAACATCAGTTATACTTTTAATTAATCCTTGAAGAGGAACAATAATGTCAGATTACTACGTTAAACACTTAAAAGTTTGTTTACCCCTTAAAGATGCCGAGTCCATTATTGACCATGCTTTACGCATTGGTCGTGAAAATAAACTTTTGCCACTTGCGGTTTCAGTATTGGATGCAGGTGGAAATTTAGTGGCATTTAAGCGAGAGGATGGGGCGGGTATAATGCGAGCAGACATAGCCAGTGGTAAAGCATGGGGAGCATTAGGAATGGGGATATCGAGCCGAACCATTCGTGATCGTTTAGCCGATCGAATTGCATTTCAAGCGTCACTTGCCGCAGTTTCACAAGGTCGTTTTATTCCTGTTCCTGGCGGAGTGCTGATTTGCAAAGAGGGGGTGGTAATCGGAGCCGTAGGTATTAGTGGTGATGCCTCTGATAAAGATGAATTCGCAGCAATAGAAGCGATAAAAGCTGCTAATTTTATTTCCCATCCTGAGTTGCCAGTGAATAACTGGTCAGAGGCTGGACTTTAGAGTTTGAAAAATATCGTAAATTAGATTTGATGAGTTTTTGACAGAAATCATTTCTGTTAAAAACTCATCAAATTATGCATTTGTTTTAACTTAGTTTGGCCAAAGACCTAATTCTTTATAGGCTTTAATAGCTCCAGGGTGATAAGGCACTGGGTTAGTTTGCGCCATTTTTTCTGGGTCAAATCGTTTAAATGCTCCAAAAGCTCTTCCCAGTGAGCTTTTATGAGTAATCATAGATTTAACTAAATTGTAAACATTCTCATCGGAAACATGTGTACCAGTAAGTATGTAAAAATCAACTTCGATCATGTTAGTCGGCTTTTCTGTAACACCCGTTCTGTTCTTATTCGGTGTAAGAGCAACGATTCGAGCGGATGGCAGGTTCTCGTTAACAGCTTTTTTTGCTTGCTCTGTATTATTTAAACTCAAGTAACGCCAACCATTATCCATCATTGCCATAGCTTTTTTACCTACACCAACATTCATCGGAATAAGTGCGGCATCAACCCGGCCTTCAGACAAAGCGCCAACAGCCTTGACAAAACTAGGTACTGGGACCTTTTTAACATCATCCATTGTCATGCCACTCGATGATAGTGCTGCTTTAGAGTAATAGTGAAAGGTTCGGCCAGAATTATAACCAGAACCCAGACGCTTTCCTTTTAGATCTTCAATGCTTTTGATATCAGAATCTGTTGCTACAGCAAACGAGGTCTGGGTTGAAATTGCAACTCCTACTAAACGTAAATTTTCATTCGGTCGCTTGTCAAAATTCTCAATGCCTTGGTGTGCAAAAGTCGCCTCACCGCCGTTGGCAAAACCATAGGCTATGCGACCGGAATTAATCATTGGGATATAAGTAGAGGAACCAGCAAAAGGAGCTAACCTATACTGATTGTCCGTCTCCTTTGTCATGACTTTAGCAAGTGCTGCACCCATTGAATAAAAAAGAGAGCCTTGTGGGTTAGTGCCTACGGTTAACGTCTCTGCTTGAGCCGGACCACATAGTGCTATACCTAATGTGGCTATAACTGACAGTGTTGATATTTTTTTCATATATTACCTCTTCTTATGTTTATTATATTGTTGTAATTTTTTAATTCATGAACAGCTAGTTTCAGCGTATTTAGCTTTTCTGCTAGTTACAATTAGCAGTGCGCTACCGGCTATAACTGAAAGTAACATTGGGACGAAACTAAGTTCGAGTATTGAACTGGGCAGTATTGTAAAAACACCAGCAACTAATAGTGACCAGCGAATTATCGCGCTAAGCTTATGACGGAAGTATCCGACAATAGATATAGAGACAAAGTAGATACCGATAACTGTGATGATAAAAGTGATTGCAATCTCTATGAAACTACCTTGCATAAGCAGAGGCGGAGAGAAAATAAACAGCATAGGAATAACATACGCAACCCAACCTAGGCGCATAGCTTCCAGTCCTGTACTCATTGGGCGTGCTCCGCTAATAGTAGCGGCGGCAAAAGCGGCTAGTGCAATTGGAGGGGTGATCATCGACAACATACCAAAGTAGAGTATGAACATATGTGCAGCAATTGGCTCTATACCTGTTTCAATTAAAGATGGGCCAACTAGCGCCGCTAAAAGCACATATACACCGGATGTAGGCATACCCATACCTAGTAGAATACAGACACATGCAGAGACAAATAAAAGTATAGCCAAGCTAGAGTTTCCAAGTTCCACCAGTGCTAAAGTCAAAGCAAATCCGCCAGATGAAACGTTAAGCAAACCAATGACTAAACCAGCCCCACCGACAATCATAACGAGTTCCATTACAGATCTCCCTGTATCAGGAAGGGTGTCTAATAAACCGTGTAAATTTAACCGATGCCCTCGGTAACTTCGTAAGAATCCACCTATTGTAATCGCAGCCGTAGCATAGAGTGCCGCCATTGACGCCGACACGTTAAGCTCGAACATGGCAAAAAGTAGAATGGCGAATGGAATTAAAAAATGCCAGCCCTCCGCCATGACTTCACGAACAGAGCGGTATTCGGCATCGACAGAGGAGATGTCATCACGTGCGGCGATCAAGTCTACTTGAATGAACACCGAGATATAATATAAAAGTGCGGGTATTAGTGCAGCTAAGATAACTACAGAATAAGGGACTTCGAGTGCCTGTGCCATTAAAAAAGCTGCGGCTCCCATAATAGGAGGCATCAGTTGGCCACCTGTTGAGGCAATGGCCTCAATAGCACCAGCTTGGCTTTTATTGTAACCAGAACGTGACATTAGTGGGATAGTCATTACCCCTGTCGTTACCACATTTGACACTGCGCTGCCGGATATAGAGCCGAATAGGGCAGATCCTACTATGGATATCTTTGCTGCACCGCCTACTTTTCGTCCCATGCCTGCCATTGCAAGATCGATGAAAAACTCACCGCAACCAGTTTTGACTAACACTTTACCGAACAATATGAACACAATGACAATGGTTGCCACTACACTTAACGGTGTTCCCAGCAGTGCATTGGGGTCGAATGCCAAGTATACGGAGAGTTCTGAAGCAGTTACACTGGTTCCAGTTAAAGGCGCCGGAATTACATCGCCAAAAAGGGCATAGAGTACGAAAAAGCCAATTAGACAGAGTAGAATCCAACCGGTGGCTCGTCGCAAGGCCTCTATGGTTAGCATAATAGCGATTGCACCAAATATTTGCATTTCAAGCGTTAAATAGGAAAAGTCCATCAAGAAACGCTGGTATTCAATACCGATCCAGGTGAAACAACACAGGGAGGCGAGAGCGGCAACGTAGGCCGGAATGTGCGTTGTAGATAAGGGGCTTTCTATATCTTTTAAAAAGACTAGAGCAACAGCCAGACCAAACAAGCAAGCGAGAAATTGTGCTTTTGCCATTTCTATTTCTAATAGTAATGGTATGTCGAGTGCCCATAATATGCTTAAAATGGGGATTGCAGAAGATATTACAATTGCAATTTTTTTTGTTATCAATTTAGTCACCTTTTTAAAATTACTCCCCCGTCAAACATCAGACGGGGAAGTTAATTCGGGAGAAGTATGGTGCTATACTTCATTTAGTATTGGGTTGTTCAAGATGCCAATGCCTTCTATTTCAACTTCGCAGACATCACCTTCTTTCATATATACTGGCGGGTTACGCACGTAACCAACACCGGCTGGAGTACCTGTCACTATTACGTCACCTGGTTCTAGAGTCATACATTCACTAAGCTTGGCGATTAAATCATCCATTGGGAATATGAAATCACAAGTATTGGCGTCTTGCATAACGCGACCATTTAGTCTTGTTTGTATTCTTAGGCCATTAGCCCCAGGTGGTAACTCATCTGCACTGACAAATTCGGGTCCAAAAGCGCCTGTATCGTCGAAGTTCTTGCCTATTGTCCACTGAGAGCTGCGACGTTGATAGTCGCGTAAGGTACCATCGTTGAAAATAGAATAGCCAGCGATATAATCCAAACCATCTTGTTTGGCTATATGGCGAGCGCGCTTGCCTATAATAGCGACAAGCTCTGCCTCGTAATCTAGCTTATCAGAACACAGCGGTCTCAGTATCGGTTGATTGTGTCCAATCAATGATGACGAGCCACGATAGAATATTTCTGGATAAGCAGGTGGCTCAACGCCACCTTCTTTGGCGTGCGCCGCGTAATTTCTACCGATGCAAATAATTTTGGGTGGGCGAGTGATCAAAGGGAGATAAGTGATATTACTAGTATCAATGTAAGTTTCACTCCCTGCGGTAAGGGCTTTCGCATGGGCTTTAGATAAAGCTTCAGGCCCCTGTGCTATTAATAAGCCAAAGTCTGTTGGGATTTCTTTGTCAACTAGAGATAAGTCGATGATATTTTGACCTATTCGACAGCCTATTCCTCGTTTCCCATCATGTAAAAATGATATAAATCTCAAAATTATTACCTTATTTTATGTTTAATCTTTTTATCATGGTAAATAAACGTTATTGTATTGTCAATAAAGAAAAAATCGATATTTATAGGGTTGTGATAATGTTTAGTTCGTTAAAAGTACAGTTATCCTTACGAGCCATTATTCTTTTTTGGCGATTGTATTGTTTGGGTAAAAATCTCAAGTGACTGTGGTTAATGGCATTTAAAGTGAATTATCAACCATCACCGAAGAAGCTATTATTTCAGTTGAAAAACATCGATTAAAATCAGTGATGGATTCCGCTATTTCTATGCTTGCCTCGCAGATAGAGAAACCAGGTAAAACTGGAATGGAGGAGGCCTTGAAAATTCTTAGCGATTTGAAATTTGATGGCACTGCTGGTTATCTGTTTGGTTACGACTGCAAAAGGCAATTGCGTTTTGCACGGGCCTAGTAAAGGCGTTGGTAAGAACTACTGGGACTTTCAGGACATAAATGGTCAGTTTATTGTTTGAATCGACACTAATTTCCTAGCAACTTCTTAGCCAGATAAACTAAATTTATTAGCTAAACATTGGGCACACACATGAGTTCAGTAGTTTCTTTTAAACTCTTTAGTTAAATCAGGCATATGTTATTTAGATACGCAGTTGTTTACTTGTAGTATGGGTTCTGATTTTTTCGTGATAAAGGGTGATAGCTGCAGCGCGTTCTAAATTGAGCGCTGCATCAGAGTAATTATTTTTGATTAGTTTAAGTCTACAGGCAAACACAACTATTGGATAAAAGCACTTAGGCTATGTTTTCTCTTTTTAATGGGATCCATTTATGCCCACTACTTAATTAACTGTCATTCTTAAGAACTACACTAATAAGGAGCTTTTAGCTAAATGTATGCTTAAAACTCCTTTTACTGAGTATAAGTACTGAAGAAAGTTTTTAAACGCTCTAAAGCGGGTTTTAATTCATCAACATGAGGAAGAAAAACTAACCGGAAGTAATTAGACTCTTTAATATTGAAAGCGCGGCCGTGCACGAAGAGTATTTTTTCTTGTTTAAGTAAATCTAAAACCATTTGCTCGTCATTTTTGATCTTAAACTTCTTTTTATCTACTTTAACAAACAGGTAAAGTGCACCCATGGCAGGTTGACATGATAGACCGTCAATCTCATTGATCATTTTATAGGCGAGGTCGCGTTGCTTTTTCAATCGACCATCACCTTGAATAAGTTCATTAATACTCTGATAACCACCAAGCGCTGTTTGAATAGCATGCTGACATGGCACATTGGCACATAGTCGCATAGATGAAAGCATGTTAAGTCCTTCCATATAATCTTCTGCTCTTAATTTGGGTCCTGAAATCACCATCCAACCGGCTCTAAAACCTGCAATGCGGTAGTTTTTTGATAAACCACCCATGGTAATCACCAATACATCGTCAGCTAATCGCGCGGTAGGAATATGTACTGCACCGTCATAGAGTATTTTGTCGTATATTTCGTCACTAAAAACAATGAGGTTGTGTTGTCTTGCTAATTCAAGAATGTCTAACAAAACTTCTTCGGTATAAACCGCACCGGTTGGGTTGTTCGGGTTTATCAATACAATCGCACGTGTTTTCTTAGTGATCTTGCTTTTGATATCCTCAATACTAGGAAACCAGTGGTTTTCTTCATCGCAGTGATAATGTACGGGATTACCGCCAGATAGAGCGACCGAAGCGGTCCATAGCGGATAATCAGGGGCAGGAATAAGAACTTCATCATCGTCTTCTAGCAAACCTTGCATCGCCATGACGATCAATTCGCTGACACCATTACCAATATATATGTCGTCAACACTTACCCCTAAAATACCTTGCTGCTGAAAGTATTGCATTACAGCCACGCGTGCTGAATAAATCCCTTTTGACTCACTATAGCCTTGTGAGCTCGGTAAATTGTGAATCACATCTTTTAAAATATCATCAGGTGCGGCAAATCCGAAAGGAGCAGGGTTGCCAATATTAAGTTTGAGAATTTTATGTCCTTCATCTTCAAGTCTGCGTGCTTCGGCGGCAATTTGCCCACGAATTTCGTAGCACACATTTTTTAACTTTGAAGACTTCTTGACCGAGTTCATTTTTCTCATCCTTAGTAGGTAAATTTTATATTGTCTGACACCCCCATTGTGACAGTATTTACAGGTTTTGAAACAGTTACTTGCAACTTTTTTATAGCATTTTTAGCGAACACTATTATTCTCATCATATAGCGTTATATTTTTTATGATATTGAGGAAGTTGTTTTGGCACTACCTTTACTTTGGTTAGGCGCGGCGGCTGTATCTGCATTTGCAGCTAAGACACTGGTTGACGATCGCAAAAATCAACAAAATAAAAGAGGCTTTTCATATCAGCCAACCAAACTTTCTGACTTAAATGGGCGTGAATCTCATATAGCCATATACCCATCTGATCTCTTTATCACTACTCAAACAGTTAAACCCGTATTTGGTTCCCTAGTTTGCTGTGGGATAGGGGGCTTATTAGATCATTCAGGTATTTGGGTCGACGAAGATACTATTATCGAATTAGACGGGCAAGGTTTAGTTAAACCCTTATCTAGCAAACGTTTTACAGATGAACGTTCAGGCAAAAATATTTATATAGCGTGTGATTCTATCGGTTTACCGCTAGCGTCTGAGCTTGCAGGGCAACGAGCTATTGCTCAAATATATCAATATCGAGACTACCATCTCATTGAAAATAATTGCCACCAGTTTATCTGGCAGTGTTTTAAACCGAATAGCAAAGGACTAACAACTTTTAAAGAGCTTAACCTTCGCTTAGCCGAAATGTTTGATCGTCAGGTCTATTGGGATTTGTGCGATCTTAGTAGTTAATACCAATCTACGATTAATCTTGCTTGGTTAAATTTAAGTTTTAAAGCCTTATTCTTTGTACTTTTAATTTACAGTGCTTAATATGAGCAGTAATGCATTCAACATCAACTTAACGCGCCCATCTCATTGAAAAAAATTTCATTAACATTCCTTAAAACAGTTTTAGTTGTCGGGTTTTTGCTTGCCGGACTAACCATCACCGCTTTATTTTTCTCTCTTGAAAGCTCGCCGAGCACTAAATCGTCACTGCAACTTGATGCGAATACCGCTAAGAGTGGCAAAGTGCTGTTAAAGCGTTTGTATGTCACAGCGAAGAAAAGTGCAGGTTTACAAATAATAAATGCAAGCCAACAAGAAATTAACGGTTTGATCGCATTAGGCCAACGGGCCTTTCCACGAATTAGTGCTAATTCAAGTTTGAGCGAACAAAATGTGACTCTAAATGCCAGTATTAAGTTGCCACTGCCTAGCCTTATTCAGTTCCTTAATGTATCGACAGTTTTGTTACCATCGAGTAACGGAATTGTTTTAGGCAATGTAAAGATTGGAGCCATAAGTATTAAAGGGCAAACTTTATTGAATATTATTCGATGGCTTACTGATACTTTTATTCAAGATGGGTTGTCGCATAAGATTTTTGATATCGTTAAAGCGGTTAAGATAAGTAACCAGCACATTACTGTCTTTGCCTTGCTAGATCGAGATATGCTTGATATTAAAAGCGAATCGTCTTTGTTTTCTAGTATTAGAGATGAATTGGCATTATTGGGTAATGTTGAAACGATTCGTTTTTATTACCAGTCGATGGTCAATCTTTCTAAACCACAAACAGTTGATGAAGTTCGCCAACAGTCTGGCACTTTACCGCTTTCTTATTTTGTAAATCATATCTTTAACGAAGCGAGAAAACGCTCTGCTTCTAAGAGTCGAGAGATTATTGCGAGTGAAAACAAAGCCGCATTACTGGGACTCATTTTATATTTCGGCCCCGATAAATTTAAACTGTTAGTGGGGAGTTTTTCTGCAGTAAGTCGTGAGGATGAAATTAAGCGTTACTATTTGAAAGCGACTACGAGATTGCAAGGCCGTGTCGATCTACAAAAGCATTTTATTTATTCTATTGCTCTTAAGCTTTTTAGCACCAGTTATGCAAGTGATGCTGTCGGAGAATTTAAAGAGTTTTTGGATTCTAATGAAGGTGGCAGTGGTTTTAGTTTTGCTGACTTGCTTGCCGATAGAGCAGGTACTAGATTAGCCATGATTGCAACTAATGAATCGGTAGCGTATCAAGCACAGTCTTTGCTTATTGATGCTAATAACAATGAGTTAATGCCCGCTATTACAGGTTTAAAAGAAGGGTTAAGTGAAGTAGATTTTGCTCAGCAATATAATGATGTGCAATCGAAAGAGTATCAATCAGCCTTGATAGGTATGGATAACCGCCTAAAAACGCTACCCTTATACCAACTCGGTTGGTAGTTTGATGACGGGTTAAAAGCCGAGTTCAGTACTCGGCTTTGATTAGATTAATGTTAACTGTAACTTATGCAAACAAGCTCATGACATCATTAATGGCAATCATAGACTTTTCACCGGTAAGTCGATTCTTAACCTCAATTTCTTGATTATCTAGATTGCGCTCGCCTACGACTAAGAATAATGGTGTGCCTAGTAATTCATGGTCGGCAAACATCACACCTGGACGCTCTTTACGATCGTCAAACATGACTTCAATACCCGCTTGTTGTAGTTCACTATATAGCTTTTCTGCTGTTTCTTTAACACGAGCCGACTTTTGCATATTCATCGGGATAATCACTACTTGATAGGGGGCAATTGCTTTTGGCCATTTGATACCGTTATCATCATGATTCTGCTCAATAGCGGCGGCAACAATTCTTGATACACCAATACCATAACAACCCATGGTCAAGGTTTCATGCTTACCAGTTTCCATTAATACACCGCAGTTCATTGCGTCGGCATATTTTTTACCTAGTTGGAAAATGTGACCTACTTCAATTCCTCGTTTGATAACAATGTTACCTTGACCACACGGGCTAGGATCACCTGCAACGACATTGCGGATATCCGCTACGGTATAATCACTACAATCACGATCCCAGTTAGTACCAGTAAAGTGGAAGTCGTTTTCATTTGCGCCACACACAAAGTCAGCTAAATGCGCAGCACTGCGATCAACAATCACTGGAATTGACATACCGACAGGGCCAATTGAACCGGCACTGCAATTAACTGCTGATTGAATTTGTTCCTCAGTCGCGAATGTTAAAGGTGCTGCAATCTGTGGTAGGTTTTCAGCTTTCACTTCGTTTAGTTGATGATCACCGCGTAAAACAAGGGCAATCACTGGCGTTGTTTCACCTTCTGCTGCAACGCCTTGTACAAGGATGGTTTTAACGGTAGTTTTTGCGTCTACTTTCAATAAACTCGCGACATCATCAATGGTTTTTGCATTGGGCGTTGATACTTTTGTGAGTTCGCTTGCTGGGGAAGGGCGCTCACCAACTGGCGCTAATGCCTCAGCTTTTTCAACGTTTGCTGCAAAATCACTGGTATCGCTAAATGCGATGTCATCTTCACCTGAATCGGCTAAGACATGAAACTCATGAGAGCCTTCGCCACCAATAGAGCCGTTATCAGCAATTACTGGACGATAATCTAACCCAAGTCGTTCAAATATTCGACAATACGCATCGAACATCACTTGATAGGTTGCTTTTAAACACTCGTCAGTAGTATGGAAAGAATAAGCATCTTTCATTAAAAATTCACGGCCACGCATGACACCAAAACGAGGACGAATTTCATCTCTAAACTTGGTTTGAATTTGGAACATATTCAGTGGCAGCTGCTTGTAACTGCTAATTTCGTTACTCACTAATTTAGTGATCACTTCTTCATGAGTTGGGCCCAACACGAAGGGACGTTTATGACGGTCATTTAAGCGGAGAAGCTCAGGGCCGTAGTCATCCCAACGACCAGATTCTTCCCATAAGTCAGCGGGTTGCACCATCGGCATTAATACTTCAATAGCACCTGCGCGTTCCATTTCTTCACGGACAATGTTCTCAACTTTTCTTAGTACTTTTAAGCCTGTCGGCAGCCAAGTGTACAAACCAGATGCGATATTACGCACTAAACCTGCGCGCAACATAAGTTGATGACTAATAACTTCAGCGTGTGCTGGTGTTTCTTTTAATGTAGAAAGTAGATATTGACTAGTTCGCATTGAAAATGATTCCGAAAAAGCGTGACTGTGGAAAATTCGATTGCATATTCTAGCAGGGCATAGGAATACACAAAAGCGAATTATCTTAAGTCACTGAAATAAGTATGATGATACCTCGCTATTTAGGCATTTGATAGACAGTTACGCGATCAAGTACCTTTTGATTTGGGCCCATACCGCCAATGGTTAGCCAGTTATTGTTTAACTTGAGCAAGCCGCGATGATCCATCGTTGCTTGACTAGTTAATGAAACCTTCCATATGTTGGCATTAATGTCATAGCGCCAAATGTTGTTATCAGGCTCTGAGGGTAAGCCGTTATAGCCGATGCCACTATAATTGTAGGGATTATTACTGCCGCCGATAAAAACAAATTCATTTAACTTGATGTCACCGACCGCTGCCATTCGGTATCGGGCAATACCTGTAGGGTGGGGAATGATTCTCCAGTCGATAACGTTGACTGAGTTTTTAGCAATGACCCCCATATAACATGCAGGCTCTGGAGCATAAGTTCTTCTTTTGTTTTGATAAAACTGTGTTTTGACTCCGTCACAGATCATCATTTTGTTGTTAACAATAGCACCCGCATGCCCAAAAACAGGCTTGCCAGGAAATGGCGAAGCCTGAGACCATGAATCTGTTTTTGTGTCATACACTTGTACCAAATTAACATTGCCATCGTTGTGCCAACCGCTAACCAAATAGATATAGCGGTCTTGATAGGTCAACGCAACACTGTCATCAACTGGTACAGGCATAGGAGTGAGACGATTAAAGCGGTCGTTGAGCACCTGATAGCTATAAACGTCAGGTACAGAGACTTCACTATGATTGCTTGCAACGGTATAGCCACCAAATACATACGCTAATTCACCTATGCTGGTTGCTACGCTAGCAAGCCTACCTTTAAGTAAATGCTTTTGATTGTCCGCGGTGTGTGTATCAACTATAGGTGTTGCAATAGGAACTGGCGTTTTCTGCTGCCACTGGTTTTTACTTAACTGATAAACAAAGGTTTTATTGTGAACACTTGCGTCACTTTTATCTGATCCTAACCCAGAAAATGAAATAATATACTGTTCGTTGGCGATCGTTACCTGTGTTACTGCGTTATTGGTTACTGGCTCAGGTAGATGAGTAAAGTCTTGCGCCTCGCAAAATAATGGTAAAACTAAAACCAGCTTGATTAAGTGAGCGATTGCCTTTGAATAAAATGTCATGAGCTAATTCCAACAAATTTTGAATAGTGATAAGTGTGACTGCGCATATTAAAGCGGGGCCGACAAAGTGGTACAAATTCAAAGTAACAAAAGCCAACTGTAAATTTTCCCTCTTGAGCGCCTTGTATGCCGTTATTAAATAAAGGCTTCATGGTATTCAACGTTTCCATTTGGCATGTTGCCACTTAAAAGTAATGATTGAAAATATTCTGGAGGAACACCTGTAAATACTAATTCATCGCGCGCTTTAAAGCCGAATCTATTGTAATACTCGGGTTCTCCGAGAAGTACACAACCTTTAGCATTTGACTCACGGATAACATTTAAGCCTGAAAGGATTAACTGTGAACCTACTCCTTGGTTTTGATATTCAGGTTTAACAGAAACAGGTGCTAAACCGTACCAACCAATAAATTCATTGTTTATTTTAACTTTAGAAAAAGCTATATGACCAATAACAACGTTATTAACCTCTGCAACTAGAGACACCGAAAGTGCATTGTCTTCACGCAGTTTAGTTACTATTTCATGTTCAGTTTGGTTACTGTGTGGATGATTTTTAAAGGCTTCAATTGTAACTATGCCAATTGAATTAATATCATCGTTACGTTCTGCTCGAATATTTATATTCTGATTCATACACCAAACCTTAAGAGTACGGCTAATGCCTGCTAAGCGGCGCGAAATAATTGGCTAAAATAAGCGACGAAGGAGCATTGTCCTTTGCAATGCCTTGATAGGCACTTTTGATCATAAAATAAAATATATTGAAATAAATAACAATTAAAGCCCGTCTATTAGTTATCTGAACAGACGAGAATAGAACTAACAATGAGTATTAATACTTTAATCACCACATTAATTATTGGAATTCTTGCAAGTATTGCATTTATTTTAATCCAACCATTCTTTGGGATGCTTACCTTAACTTCCAGACATGCAGCGGCTTATATAGAAATAGGTAATTATGATGAAATTGTTGCTATGACTTTATCTTGGGTTGTACATATTAGCGTTTCAGTATTTTATACTTTTATTTCACTCTCAATTTACAACTTCAACAGTTTTATTTCAGTTAGTTTTGTACAAATAATAGTTTTAGGATGGATAACTACACTAATCGCAACACCGGCTAATGAGTGGGTAGTAAAATTTATAACTACCGGGCAACTCACAACGATATCCTCTTTGTCAGATTTAAACACTCAAGTTGGTCCTAAACTGTGGTTACATGTTTTATTCTTTGGTTTAGTGATTGTGGGTATTTCGTTTACTAGGTTTATAAATTTCGGTAATAATCAAAAAACAAACCTCAAAGCGCAAGCTGACTCTGACCCCGTTTTTACTTTCAAATAAGCAGACATTCCAGCTAACGACTGAATTAGCGCAAGACCCATTTGAGTCATTCAGAAATAATAAAGCCACCTCAATGAGATGGCTGATTCTTTGGGATTGTATGTAAAACGTTGGCAGCGTTGGGCTGACTTACCCCTCAGGATTACAAGGTATTATGTTATAAAGTATTATGCTTGACGCCTACGAGCAAAACGTAACCAGAAGAATCCCGCTGCAAATAGGGCGATCATTGAGGGTTCAGGTACTCGTGTTGCTACTGCGTACTCTAGGTTCGATAAATTATTGATTGCAGATGTTCCGAAATAACCCAAATTTCCAGTATCCAAACGCGTGGCACGCGCTAGCTCCGTGTCATACTGAAATAAGGCGTTAATATTGCTGAGCGGATTGTATGAGGTTGGTAGTGGGAATAAACCGGCAACATGACTAAGCATTGCGAATTCTCCTGCCAATGTAGCATCGTTCCACCAAGGTGTGTCCTGTAACACAAGGAATGATGAATCGTAACTGCCTACAATAGTAGTGACGTCGTATTTTCCTATCGAAGTGTTGATTAGGGCTGCTAAGGATTGCGTGGAAACTAACATTAAAAGTAGAATGATAAAAGAACGTTTACGCATGTTCATCTCTTGTTATTATAGATTTAGAAGTATTTGAAGCATAGACAATGCTTTAATCAACGTCAAGCCTACACCCCTGACAAACTGGAGCTGGTAGTGATTGCTGAGGGTGTGGAAACACAGGCATCGCTAAAGCTTCTTGAACAGCTGGGATGTGATACAGCTCAGGGTTAGTTAATCAGCGCAATATTTAGAGTGGAATACTTCTTAGTCTCAAAGTGCTGTATAGAATAATCGAAGTTTTCTGATGCGCTTATAAAATGATTCTTATATTTTGATTCGATTGACATAACGCCCGAATAATAAGCTAAAATGTTGAAATAAATGAATTTACTGTCTACCAAAGTGGTGCAAGTTCAAAGCCAACAAAACCAACTGTAATTTTGCCTGTTTGAGTGGATTATTATACTTTTATTGTGCCAACCTTTGTTCCTTTAGGTTTAACCGTTTATGTGAGCTATACACATGCATTTTTTCATTTTCTTTAGTTAGGAAAGCGTCCATTTCAACAGTAAAGAGAGCTGATGGAAAGATTTCTAAAATACCGAACTCCCCTAAATTGGCTGATAAAAGTGCTATTTTTCCATTTGCAGTTAGACTTTTATCAAAGTCACGAAAATCTCCATCAATATAAAGTTTTGCTCCATGAATCCATGAATTAGTGATTTTAACTTCATGGCCTTTAACTTTAAATTTGAACTCTTTTCTCATTTTAAAACTCCATATTTGAAAAACGAATAACGCCTTGCTAAGAGGCGCGGCATTGTAGCCTCCTCAATGTGATGAGGAGGTGTCCACTAAAACGGGGGAACTTCATTGTCCCACTTGAATAGCTTGTTATGTGTAAATTACGCTTTAATTGATTTTATTTCTTTAACCGTATTCACAGACATTTTCCCCCACAAGAGAATGCCAATAAAACCTAAACCTAGTAAGGAGTAATATTTAACATCGCTCAGCCCATCGTTAGACATAAATATAACAAAGCTATATCCGAATAAGAACACTGCAAATAGTGGAATAGTAATTATTGCAGCAATAATTTTGAATTTACGCGATTGACGATCCATCGTAGATAATCTCCTTTACACATAACGCCCGTTTGAAGCGCTTGTTAGCTTTTACGACTCCTAAGCATGGCTACACCCAGCCAAGAAAACCATACAATTTGGCTTATACCAAAAACTTCAGTAAGTACATCAGCAGGGTAAATAGTGAAAATACCAACAATGCCAACGAAAAGCCCAAAGTAGTTAAGTGTTTTAGGAAGTTCATTACCTTTTAAAGCGGCAAAACTTAACAATAAAACCCATAGCCCTCCAACCACTTCGTTCCCACCACCTAAACCTTCAACTACTATGTAAATAGCCTGCCAGACTGTCATAGCTTGTTCTGGGTCTTTAGTTGATAATTCCAAAACAGCAGATAAACCTATATTTGCAATCATTCCACTCGCAATGACTAAGCCCACCCAAATAACACCAAATATAGAGGCGATTTTTGAAAGGCTTGGTGTATTGCTTTTCAAACGCTCATTAATTGCTAGAACTAATACAGCCAAAAAAATCCCAAAGAGTACGTACATTATGAAATTTACTATGGACAGGGTGACTTGATTTTCAGCTAGAAAGGCAAACTTTTGAGCAGAATCAGCATCAGCGGGGAAATTCCAGAACGCGCCAAAAAAAACGAAAGCTGACACGTAAATGATGGACTCCAAAAGAGCAGCAACTCCCCCTGTTTTTTGTAAATTATTCACGATATAAACTCCGTGTTGATTGAATATTGAGAAAGCTAACGCCCTAATAATGGGCAAAAAATTGTTTGCTAAAATGTTGAGGAACGAAAACAGCAAACTGTTTTTGTCCTTATTTATTAGCTTGTTAGGCGACGACTGCACGAGACTGCCAATCACCGATTGAATGTGCGACTTTCATTACGTCACTGCCGTCATGATGGAATATCCAAACAGAAAAGTCATCAAGTGGATCTAAATATAATAGATCTCCATTGTCTTCGGCTACGACAAACCCGTTAAGGACTCTCTCAATTGGGATTTGTCCATCAGGAGAAGTTAGAAACTGACTATCACTAAATTCACTGAATCATTTGATATATAACTCAAGTTGCTTATGAGCAGAGGATTTACCTACGCCTCTCATGTCAATTTCTTCGATGAGGTCATCCTCGTTTAGGAAACACCAACAACGACCTTCAAAATCGGGATCATCTTCAGGATATTCATTGAAACAATATTCATCAGCCTCATGCAGAGATGAAAGTAATTTCAGATATTCTTGAGGTAAACTGATACCTCTTTCAACTTGAATACTTTGAATTGACATCGATAGTCCTTAAGACGCCTAACGCCCGCTTAAGCGGAAAAATATTGTTGGCTAAAATGTTGAACGGAGTGAAAACAGCCAACTGTATTTTTTGATCTTCCCCCGATAAAATGGACACGCTCCATTTCAATTAACTGTTGATTCGTACTCAACAGGTGTTTTATATCCTAAACTCGAATGTAAACGTTTTCTATTGTAAAAGAAATTCATGTAACCTTTTAATAACGATAATAATTCTTTCATTGTTGAGAAGGTGTTCCCTCGAATAACATCACCTTTTAGTGAATGAAAAAACGATTCGACTTCCGCATTGTCCGTGCAGCAGCCTGGACGGTTCATACTGGCTTTTACATTTTTCTTCCTTAAAAAGTCTTGCATAACATGTGCTCTATATTCAGCGCCTCTATCTGAATGAAACAGCACCGTATCTTTAGGTTTTCGTTTTGTCAGTGCTTGCTGCAAGGCTTTCATGGTCAGTGCAGTTGATTTTTGCTTCCCTAACGCCCAACCAATGACTCGACGCGAGAATAAGTCCAGTACAACGGCCAAGTAATGCCAGCGCTGACCTACTTTTAAATAGGTGATGTCGCCAGACCACTGCTGATTAATCCCTGTCGGTTTATCAATATTCTGTCGATGGTTCTCAATCGACTTATAGAAGAACTTCACCTTTGCTGGCTTACTGTATGTTTTAAGGGCGCGAGCTCGGAGGCCATTTTCTCGCATCAAACGTGCAACACGCTTTTCACTCGTCACAATGCCTTCACGTTTTAAGGCATGAAACACCCGAGGACTACCGTAGGTTTGCTTATTCGCTTTAAATACACG
>PJEL010001320.1_pt1 | contig 25669 bp, 18 predicted proteins | sample 1853271 | NCBI WGS metagenome assembly PJEL01 (sample SAMN08108733, study PRJNA415343) | Invertebrate metagenome, whole genome shotgun sequencing project. | host: Globobulimina | place: Sweden: Gullmar Fjord | collected 2015-08
ACACTGTTGTCGGGGCGGGATTGGACCGCTTTCAAGACGAACCGTTTCTTGAGAATGGCGACCTTGTCTGGCGTATGTCTCCTTTGGAAAGTCTGGATAAAAATATTCTTAGAAGCGCGACAGAGCCGTTTGAAAAAACAGGTGGCCTAAAGCTCATGAAAGGGAATTTGGGCCGATCAGTTATCAAGTATTCCGCGGTAAAATCGAAACACAGAAGTGTGGAAGCACCTGCAGTTGTGTTCGATACTCAGCAAGCGTTTTTGGATGCTTTCAAGGCTGGAGATTTACACAGAGATTTTGTCGCGGTGTTGATAAATCAGGGCCCTAAGGCGAACGGTATGCCCGAGCTTCACAAATTAACACCAGCTTTGGGCGTCTTGCAGGATTTGGGTTATCACGTAGCCTTGGTGACGGATGGGCGCATGTCCGGGGCTTCAGGAAAAATACCAGCTGCCATTCATGTAACTCCGGAAGCTCAGACAGGAGGAAATATTGGCTTGGTTCGAGATGGTGACATCATTGTGCTTGATGCTGAAAAAGGTTGTCTTGAAGTGAAGATAGGAGAAGCAGAGTTCGAGGGGCGGAAGAAGGAAAGCACGCTTGCAAATGAAGCCGTCTTCGGATCAGGGCGTAATTTATTTGCAGGAATGCGAGATCGGGTAAGTTCCTCGGAAACTGGAGCGATGAGTTTTTCTTAAACAGAAAAATCCTTAACTTTCTATCAGGCTAGGAAGAAGGAGAGTGACAGTTGTCCCGTGTTCCGGTTTGCTTTCCAAAATGACGGTGCCGTTGGATTGCTTGGCAAAACCATAAATTGTACTGAGGCCAAGACCTGTTCCTTTGCCAACTTCTTTGGTTGTGTAAAAGGGTTCAAACGCATGCTCCAAAGTGGTCTTATCCATACCGACACCTGTATCCCTGACGGAAAGCCAGCTGTAGTCGCCAACGGATAGTTCCGAATTTTCCTGTGCATCGACTTCATCTATCGTCATGTTGCCTGTTTTGATATAGAGATCACCACCACTTGGCATGGCATCACTTGCATTAATGCAAAGATTCATAAGCGCATGTTCGATTTGACTAGGGTCTGCAAAAACAGATCTGAGATTAGATGCATGCTGACAATGAATAGTTATTTGATTCCCAAGAAGGCGATCAATCAAATCAATGATACCTGAAGCGAGTATATCGAGGTCAGCTTTTTGTGGATTAAGGGCTTGCTTGCGAGAGTAGGCCAGTAATCTGTGGGTAAGCTGCGCCCCTCTCGTGGCCGAACCTTCAATCGCTTTCATATAAGGATAGAGCAAGCTGTCATCCGCCAACTCGTCATTTATCAGATCTACATTACCCAAAATAATGGCGAGAATGTTGTTGAAATCGTGAGCAACACCACCCGTCAATTGGCCAATTGCTTCCATTTTTTGTGACTGGTGTAGCTGTTGTTCCAACTTCTTGGCTTCCGTTTCAGCCATTTTCTCTTGAGAAATATCCCGACCAGCACCGCGATACCCTTTGAATACCCCACTCTCATCAAAGATCGGAATACCGCTGATCGTGACGGGTAATATATCCCCGTCTTTTTTGACGATATCAAACTTAAAATCGCGAAATGGTCGGTGATGAATAAGTTCAGTTTTAAATTCATCCCAATGTTCCCGTGACAAATTGGTTTTTAGTGCTTTCCAACCTGGGGAGCCGAGTAAACTAATTGGATCAATTCCGGTTGCTTCTTCCATTCGCTCAGAGAAAGAATTGAATCTGAAATTATGATCCAACCCCCAGAACCAGTCGGAAGCTGAATTTGCAGAAGCTTCAAATTGCGCTTCACTCTCTCTCAACGCGTCTTCAATTCGCTTTCTGTCGGCTATTTCTCTCTCTAACTCCCGTGTTCTTTTCGCAACGCGCTTCTCCAGCTGCTCGTGAGAGTCTTTGAGCAATTCCTCAGCATCTTTTATCTGGCTGATATCATAGAGCCAGGAGACGATTTTATCCTCTCCATCTATGGTGAGTTTAGTCCAGCTAAGGCTTACCCATCGGTGCTCCTCATTTGCTCTGCATAAATTGACTTCTCTCGTTGTTGCATATCCTTTAGCTTCAAACTCAACCAGCATCTCATCTCTGAGATCAGTATCATTCCAGAACTGCAATGTGCTGCTGCCTATCAACTCTTCCTCACTCGCGCCCAAAAGTTGAGTAGTACTTTTGTTTACAAAAGATAAAAGGCCGGTTTTCTTTTCTGAAATGGTAACTGCAACAGGACTTGCAGAAAGCATATTTCTAAGCTCTATTTCTGATTTTCTGATATCTTCCTGAGCGGTTTTTATCTGAGTTAGATCAAAAATCCAGAATACGATATGACCTTTGTTGTTTCGAACGATGCGGTTGCCAAATACATTGGCCCAAAATGGGTTTCTGTTTTTTCGGTAAATTTTTGCTTCTTGAAGTTCGATATAATGATCTGCATCCAGGTCATTGAGATATTTTTTATGTTGGGCTGGGGAGACCCAAAAAGATTGCGATAACTCGCCGAGTACATCTTTTTGATCAGGGGCGAGCAATTCGGTTAATCGATCGTTGCAGAATATAATCTCGCCGCTTTCCATGTCCGCTATTCCAACCCCAATGGGGCTCGAAGACAGTATTTGGTGAAGCTCCGCTTCCGTGCGTTGGCGAACTGTAATTTCGTCAGAGAGCTCCTGAGTTCTTTCCAGAACATCTTGCTCCAGTTTTCTCGAAGCGTCTTTCAATTTTTCTTCAGCTTCAACCAATTCACTTATGTCGGTCGCTATTCCCGCTATTCCAGTGATGTCGCCTTGAGCATCGAAGAGCGGGAATTTTATCGCCATATTGGTAAAATTCTGACCATCAAGGACAAAGGCTTCTTTTTCGGAAATGGCTTTTCCGGCTTTGATGACTTTCTGATCATTGCTCTTCAAAATACGAGCAACGGATTGGGGGAAAATTTCATCATCGGATTTGCCTAAAAGAGATCCTTTTGGCCAACCGATTTTTGAGGTAAATTTGTCTCCCGAGACGATATATTTTCCGTCGCGGTCCTTGATAAATATATAGGCAGGGCAGTTTTCTACAATAGCCTGAAACAATAAATCACTTTCCTGCGCACGTCTCTCCGCCGCTTTTCTGGATGTGATATCGAGAATTATACCGGTCAGCCCCGCCGCCTTGCCGGTGTCATCCATAAAAACGGATTTATGAAATACGACATCATGCATTGATCCATCAGCATATTTGACAGTTGTTTCGTAAACCTGTTTTCCCCCACTTGCGAACAATTCTTCATCCGCTTTTTGGTAGACCTTGGCATTCTCTGAGGGGGCAACTTCGTAGACGTTTTTTCCAACCACTTCTTCGCGGCTCAATCCAAGAAACCTCAGAAATTCATTGTTGCAACCTGTGTATATATGATCCGTGTTTTTTCGGAAAACAGGAGCTGGTATCGCCTCTAACAATTTGTCATTGTCGCTATTTGTATTCAGATCAGCTGGAATTTTCCGGCTTGAAATTGGGCTCAAATGAACAGTTACGAAAGCGTGGTCTGATTTTTTCAAAATACGAAATTCAGCGACACAATTTTGCCCCTGACCATATTCCCATTGGACGCCTTGAAAAATTAGTCGCTGATCATTAGCCGCTTTTGAAAAATCTGAGCGGATACTTGTATTGCTTGTTTTGTCGATTTGACGAAAAAAACACTGTCCAGAGTTTGTGAATTGGCCAAACAAGGTGTTTGCAGCTGCGTTTGCTGCTTTGTATTTTCCACATAAATCAATCACGAAGGCAGGTTCGGTGAAAAGAGATAATATGGAATAATTCTCTTCTGGGTTATGTATTGGTTTTTTATCTAAAGTAAAATCAGACACAAGCTTGAAATATGTAAAGTTAATGAATAAGTAATACCGCACTGAAACCTGTCATGCAGAATTTTTCATCCAGACACTATCACAAGTTAATGCCTGCGTCCTATCTCTTTGCTTTTGGCATCTGGAAATGTTTGTGTTCAGCTTTAATGCAAAAATACTAACTGAATCGATTTTTTCTTCGATCAATATGAAGGAAAAAGCCCATGAGGCATATATTTTGGTATGTTGAAAAACGCAGTTTTCAAGGCGTCAATATGAGTTTTCACTCAAAGCGGGTGTTTTAGCGCTTGACTGTAGAGATTCCTAATTTAAATATGGTTTCTTGTGTAACCACTCATTAGAGGTGGACGTATATTGAGGCTGGTCATCTTGGTGTGACAGGATATTTAAATCACAAAGATAGATTTCAGCCCACATTCAATTAAATTCATTCCGACTTGCAAATTAAGGGAGGCAAGAATGAGGAAAATATTTACGGCCGCAGCCATTGCTGCGCTCTGTGTTGGTGTATCTGCCGGAGTACAGGCAAAGACACTGAAGATGGCCTATGATGCCGATCCGGTATCTTTGGATCCGCACGAACAATTGTCAGGTGGTACCTTGCAATTGTCTCACATGACATTTGATCCACTAGTCCGCTGGACGAAAGATCTGGGATTTGAGCCGCGCCTGGCTGAAAGCTGGGAAAGAATTGACGAGAAAACGATGCGCTTTAAACTTCGTTCTGGCGTCAAATTCCATTCAGGGAACGATTTAACTTCTCTGGATGTTGTCTGGACTTTTGATCGATTGAAGAAAAGCCCTGACTTTAAGGGACTTTTTGCACCATTCGAAGCGATGAAAGTTGTGGATCCATTAACTGTCGATCTCATAACCGCCGAGCCTTATCCGCTGGTTTTGCATCAGGCGACGTATATTTTTGCGATGGATGCCAATTTTTATACAGGTTTTGACGCAAACGGAAAATCCAAAGGGGCCATTGTGAAGCATGGAGATGCATTTGCATCCACAAATGTTTCAGGTACAGGTCCTTATACTGTTGCCTCTCGGGAGCAGGGCGTGAAGGTCGTCTTCAAAAGGTTTGACAGCTACTGGGACAAAAAGTCACCCGGTAATGTGACTGAAATTGTGATGACGCCAATTAAGGAAGGCCCGACACGTGTCGCTGCCTTGCTCTCTGGCGATGTAGATTTTATCGCTCCGGTCCCTCCCACCGATATGGATCGGATCAAGAAAAATGAGAAAACTAAACTGGTGACGATGGGTGGAACGCGTATCATTACTTTCCAACTTAATCAAAACCGGGTTGAGCAGTTTAAAGATAAACGGGTCCGTCAGGCCATTGTTCATGCGATTAACAATCAGGGTATTGTCAAAAAAATCATGAAGGGTTTTGCGACACCTGCGGCTCAGCAAGGACCTAAAGGATATGCGGGATTTGTTTCAGATCTCAACCCTCGTTACGATTTGGACAAAGCGGCGGCACTGATGAAAGAGGCTGGTCTTGAATCCGGTTTCACGGTCACCATGATGGCACCGAATAATCGGTATGTTAATGACGCGAAAATTGCAGAAGCAGTTGCCAGCATGTTGTCAAAAATCAATATCAAGGTTGAGTTGAAAACAATGCCGAAGGCTCAATATTGGCCTGAATTTGATAAACGCTCAGCGGATATCATGATGATTGGCTGGCATTCAGATACAGAAGATTCTGCCAATTTCTCTGAATTCCTCACCATGACACCCAGTACGGAAACTGGTTATGGTCAGTATAACAGCGGCAATTTTTCAAATACAAAAATTGATGAATTGGTGCTTAAAAGTCAGAGCATGACTGACCCTGTGGAAAGATCAAAGGTTCTGCAGAATGTTGAGCAAATTCTCTATGATGAAGCCGCTTTTGTACCACTTCATTGGCAGAATTTAGCGTGGGCCGCCCGTAAAGGTGTAAATATCGAGCCTGTCGTTAATGTCATGAATTTCCCTTATCTCGGTGATCTCGTCATCGATTAACACTTACTGATAAGTGACTGGATCGGCATCGAATTTAGATGCCGATCCTCATTAAGGGTAATTTATTTTGGACTATTTGTATTTTGCTGTACGGCGATTACTGCAAGCCATTTTGGTTATGTTCGTTATCAGCCTGATAGGTTTTTCCATACAGGATAATCTAGGCGACCCGCTAAGAGAACTCCTTGGTCAATCAGTGTCAGAGAATGAACGACAGGCTTTGCGTGACCGAATGGGGCTCAATGATCCTTTCATTGTTCAATATGGGCGGTTTTTGGGTAATGCGGTACAGGGAGATCTTGGAAATTCCTATTTTTTCAAGAAACCGGCTCTTGAGGTGATTGCGGCGAAGTTTCCCGCAACATTAGAGCTCGTGGTCGGGGCAACGCTGATTATTGTCCTTTTGGCAGTTCCACTTGGTGTTTATTGTGCCATCAGGCCCGTCAGTTGGTTTTCCAAATTCGTCATGGGATTTAGTATTGTCGGTATTTCCGTCCCTGTTTTTTTGACAGCTATTTTTTTAATATACATTTTTGCAGTCGAATTGGGATGGATGCCGTCTTTCGGCAGGGGAGACACATATAATCTTCTCGGATGGAATTCAGGCTTTTTTACCGCAGATGGACTTGTTCATCTTGTTCTGCCCAGTATTTCCTTAGCGTCGATCATGATGCCCCTTTTTATCCGGCTGATCCGCTCAGAGATGATGGAAATCCTGCAGATGGAGTATATACGGTTTGCCTGGGCAAAAGGGCTTTTTCCAGTAAGAGTATGGTTCCTACATGCTTTTAAAAATACGCTGCTGCCGGTGATTACGGTTGGTGGTGTTCAAGTGGGAACAATGCTTGCCTATACAATATTGACCGAAAGTGTCTTTCAGTGGCCGGGAATGGGATTTCTGTTTCTGGAGGCGGTCAATCGCGTGGATACCCCTCTTATCATCGCCTATATCATAGTTGTCGGTCTTATTTTTGTGGTCACCAATACAGTTGTTGATCTGATTTATACTTGGGTTAACCCGACAGTGAAGTTGGTAGGGCAAAAATCATGAAGGCTATTCAAGGGTTTATTGCATCCGACCTTTTTTTTCGGTTTAGAAAAGATAAAGTCGCACTCTTTAGTTTCGCGATCGTTCTGATCCTTGTTCTCAGCGCTCTTTTCGCCCCGCTAATTGCGCCTCACAACCCGTATGATTTAAAGTCAATTGACCTAATGGACGGTGAAATTCCTCCTATTTGGCATGAGAGCGAAGGGGATGATCGGTTCTTGCTTGGCACAGATCCTCAAGGCCGAGATATGTTGAGTACGATCCTTTATGGAATGCGCATCTCGCTGGCAATTGGTCTTTTTGCGGTTATGCTGCAAGCCGTTTTGGGGGTGTCCATCGGATTGCTATCGGGGTATATGGGCGGAAGAGTGGACGCTTTTTTTATGCGCCTTGCAGATATTCAACTTTCATTGTCTACCTTGATGGTGGCCATTATTGCGTTGGCAATTTTCCAGGCAAGTTTTGGCGCTGAGTTGTATAGCGAACTGGCGATTTTCATGTTGATACTGGTTATCGGTATTGCTGAATGGCCGCAATATGCCCGAACGGTAAGAGCGTCGGTTCTCGCTGAAAAGCACAAAGAATATGTCGATGCGGCCAGGGTGATCGGCATGAGCACGCGAAGGATTATGATCCGGCATATTCTGCCAAATACGTTGTCGCCTATTCTCGTGATTTCCACAATTCAGGTTGCCAATGCGATTATTTCTGAAGCGGCGTTGTCTTTCTTGGGGTTAGGCATGCCCGTGAACAAACCCTCTCTTGGATCTCTCATATCAAGTGGCTTTGAATTCATTTTTAGTGGATCCTGGTGGATCACAGTTATTCCAAGCCTTGTCTTGGTCGTCCTTATACTCAGCATTAATCTGTTAGGGGATTGGCTCCGCGATGCCCTGAACCCTAAATTATATAAGGATTGAGTATGGCCTTGTTGGAAGTCACAGATCTTGAGGTGGAATTTCCACTGATAAGAAAAACTCTGAAAGCTTTACACCAGGTGAGTTTCAGCCTTGAAAGAGGGGAGAGGCTTGGAATTGTTGGAGAAAGCGGTGCAGGAAAATCCGTGGCTGCCTTTGCCGTTTTGAATCTGCTAAGCCGACCAGGGCGTATTTCAAATGGTGAAATTGTTTTTGAAGGCCAGGATTTAAGTAAACTGGATACCAAAAGCATGCGACATATCCGCGGAAACCGGATCAGCATGATTTTTCAAGATCCGATGATGACGCTCAACCCTGTACTGACGGTAGGTACTCAGATGATTGAAAGCCTGAAGGCGCATCAGAATATTTCGGATGCGGATGCCCGGCAGATTTGTATCACCAAATTAAAAGAAGTGATGATCCCGTCTCCTGAAAACAGGATGAAAAGTTATCCTCATGAATTATCTGGCGGGATGCGTCAACGGGTTGTCATCGCTATTGCACTACTGACCGATCCCTCCATCATTATTGCAGATGAGCCAACGACGGCGCTGGATGTAACCATTCAGGCCGAGATAATGGCGCTGTTGCTGGATCTTTGTAACACCAAAAATCTGGGGTTAATTCTGATCACCCATGATTTGGCTGTTGTCAGTCAGGTTACAGAACGGATTATGGTGATGTATGCTGGCCGCGTTGTCGAAGAAGGACCTACTCAGGATGTGATTACCAATCCCAAGCATCCCTATACACACGGCCTTATAAAAGCGCTGCCGCAAGAGAATAATCCTGGCACCCGTCTCAATCAGATTCGGGGGACTATGCCATCCTTGGGCGATATACCCGCTGGCTGCGCCTTTAATCCCAGATGTGATTATTCTGATAGTGACTGCGAGGTTGCGGTTCCTGCTCTGCTCGGGACGGGACATCATAGGGCCAGATGTATTCATATGGATAAAGTTCCCTCCTTTTCAGTATCAGGGAATAACAAATGACCGATAACGAAAATGTTCCCCTGGTTGAAATCATTCACGTGGAAAAAAAGTTTGGGGATGGAGGCGGATTTTTGTCCTCACCTCAACCTGTTGTCAGGGCTCTGAACGATGTGACTTTAACCATTAATAAGGGGGATGCATTTTGCCTTGTGGGGGAAAGTGGCTGCGGAAAATCGACCCTTGCACGCACTGTCATTGGTTTACATCCTCCAAGTAACGGTGAAATTCGGTATGAAGGTAGCCGGATCGACGATCTAAACACTAAAAAGCGTCAGAAATACAAGCGCAAAATGCAGATGATTTTTCAAAATCCCTATGCATCGCTTAATCCGCGTATGACGGTCAGCCAAACTCTTGAAGAACCTTTGCGTATTCACGATCCCCACCTGACGAAAGCTGAAATAGAAGCGAAAGTGGAAGAGGTCATGCTATCGGTTGGGAATGACCCGGCATGGGGTGAGCGCTATCCACACGAATTTTCCGGGGGGCAACGGCAACGGATCAGTATTGCCCGTGCTTTAATGCTCGACCCTGAATTTGTTGTCGCGGATGAACCAATTTCCGCTTTGGATGTTTCAATTCAGGCCCAGGTCCTCAATGTTATGATGGATGCACAAGAAGCCAGAAATCTCACCTATCTGTTTATTACCCACGATCTGTCTGTTGTTGAGCATTTTGGCAGTAAAGTTGCTGTCATGTATTTGGGAACAGTGTGTGAACTTGCTGATACGGCCAATTTATTTGCGACACCAAGGCACCCTTATACGCAGGCCTTGTTAAGTGCAATTCCCAAATTGGATGGAACAGGAGTGAACCATGTAAAAATGTCTGGGGAGGTTCCTACAGCAATGGATCTGCCTAGTGGATGTGTATTCCACACCAGATGTCCTTATGCAGATAGCAGATGTAAGACCCAAATACCGAAACTATCTGATAATGGAGATACCCAGACTGCCTGTTTTGCCGTTGAGGAAAACAGAATTTAGGCAGGTTTCAGCGGTGAAAAGCCACCTCTGGGGTCGATTTGTTTTCAATGATATCAGGATCAGGTTCCGTACAGGGTAGGAACAACGTTATATCTGTCCCTTGCCCGACAACGCTTTCCAAAACGATGTGGCCAACTGATTGAGCGACAAAACCATACACCATCGGTAATCCCATCCCACTTCCTTTGCCAACTTCCTTAGTTGTGTAAAATGGCTCCAGAGATTTCTCTACCTCAATTTCACTCATTCCAGTTCCGGTGTCTGATACGGTAACTTTTATAAACGGGCCTGGCTGCAGGACGCCTGAGCTGGTCTGAACAATATCATCCAATTGGAAAGCTTCGGTTCGAATTGTGAGAGTACCGCCATCCGGCATTGCATCTCGCGCATTCAAAGACAGGTTGATCAGCGCATTTTCAAATTGAGCCGGATCGACAAAGCAATCAATTAGGTCTTCACTGAGGTTGGTTTCAATAGAGACAGAGCCTCCCAACGTCCTGACAAGCATTTGTAAAACGTTTTCAATAACATCGTTGAGATTTACATAATGTGGTTGCAGGGTTTGTTTTCGAGAAAATGCGAGTAGTTGCTGAGTGAGTTTTGCTCCTTTTTCACTGGAACGAATTGCGGCATGCATTAACTTCTTGAGTTCCTTGTTATCAGGATTTTTTTCCTCCATCAGTTCCAAGTTTCCGATGATGACGGCAAGAAGATTATTAAAATCGTGAGCAATCCCGCCTGTCAGTTGGCCAACAGCCTCCATTTTTTGAGCCTGCCTGAGTTGTTCTTGTGTTTCGGCAATTTTCCAGCTCTGTTGCAAGGCCTCGGTAATATCGGTTGCAGTTCCAAGATAACCGGTGAAATGACCGTCATGGTCAAAACTGGCGGAACCGTAGAATGAAAGAACAAATGGGATTTCGCCGATAGTAAATTTCAGCTGAACGTTCCTAAAATCCTTTGGTTGACTCCAGTAATCCGAAATGTTGATTGTTTCGCTGTTGATATGATTGTCTTCGAAGAGTTGTTTTAAAGATGATCCGGTCAATTCCAACATCTCATCCAACTCCTTGGAAGATTTATCCTCTGAAATAATTTCCAAGTCGAAGTTCTGATTTGTTTTCCAAAAAATATCTGACGTTGCTTTTGCCAAAGCATGAAACATTTGCATGCTTTCGTCTTTCTCGGCTTCGGCAATTCGAAGTTTTTCAAAGGCGGTACCAACGGCTTGTCGTGATGTATTTATCTCTTTTATTAGGGCTCCAAACTCATCATGTTGATGCGCTGGCGGAATAGTCATAAGGGATTGTTCTGGATGTTCTGCATCCAGTTCAGATATTCTTTGAGATATTTCGACAATCGGTTTTGTCAGGGTTTCATAAAACACAATGACCAATACAAAGGTGAGGGCAACATTTCGAAGAAGGCCTGCACTAAAAATAACAACGGCTCTATCCAGAAAGGCTTGCGCAAGAACGCCACCATCAATTTTTAACTGGAGCAATCCAGTTGGTTTCTCTTGGTTGGATACTTCAAGTTCAAGTGTATAAATTCTGTCTTCTTCTGTAATAAGTTTCGCCAACCATTGAAGGTGAGTGGGCCCTGTATTGCGTATTCGCTTGGCAAGAAGTTCGGTTTCTCCTGTTCCAAACATGGCAAAAAGATACCCTTCTTTGACTTGAGGGTTTTGGAAGACACCGTTGAGAACTTTTGTTGCCAACTCCGGGCTTAGGCTATAGGCGGCTTCTGCGGCGGGTTCTTTAAGGCTTCCCATGATATGAGCGACCGCAGCTTGAGTATCTTCGCGTTCCTGGAGGATGTCGTAGGCTAACTGGGCAAAACTGAATAACAAACCAATACACACCGCCGCAACAACAGCAGTTCTCGCTTGTTTGACGGCTATATTATGGCGGAGTTTTGATGTCATCCAATAATCTGTACGAATTAGTATAATGTGATTATTTGTATATTAGTCCATTTGGATTAAACAAGACATTAATTTGCACGTTTTGGTCTTTGATCGAGCGAGACCTTTTATAGGAGAGTATTGAACAGTGCTTTCCAATTTTGAATTGCAGCTTGCTCTGTGAATTTATTTTTATACTCCTCACGGCCATTTTCAACCAATGAGTGGCGCAATTCAGTGTCCGTAATCAATTTCTGGACTTGTTGTGACAGGGCATCAACATCATCGATTGGAGCAAGTAATCCATTGATATTATCAGATATATAAGCTGCGGGGCCCGCTGAGGAGGCTGCAACAATTGGTGTTCCAGATGCCCAGGCATCCAAAGTTACATTACCAAAGGGTTCTATTCTGGATGGGTAAAGGCAGATATCCGCCGCCGCAAAAAGTGCTTCTTTGTCAGTTCTCCAGCCTAGAAATCGTACACGATTTTCAACATTGAGATCTTTGGCGAGGGCTTTCAGCTCTTCCAACAGCGCTCCAGCACCCCCTATCCACAAATAGGTATTCTGTTGTTTGGCCAAAACTCTTAAGGCGGTATCAAAGGCTTTATTATGGTGCAATCGTCCAAGCGAAATGAGAACCGTAGCCTCTTCCGGGGTATCCAATTCTGATCGGCTAATGGCTTTTGTTTCATGCCAGTTGATGAAATTGGGGATATAATGCGCCCGTTCTTCCGGCCAGCCTTGCTGGATGATGTATTGGCGAATGTCTTCGGTATTGCCGACCAGATGATCGCAATCTTGATAATATTTCAAATTGTAGTAGCCACCCAATCTTGCAATTTTGGGGAAATTGCCAGTTGGGATCATGCTGGATGCTCTCGACATCCAGCTCATATAGATGTCAGGTTTATAATCGTTGGCGAGTCGTTGTAATTTTGGTTTGGTGAAAAAATCAAATCGGCCCCCAAATTTGAGTTCAATCGGGGACAGGTCTTGCGCTTGGAGTTGTTGACGTCTTGTTCCATTCGAACGCATGGTGATCAATTGATCGAAATCGGCGCGTTTAAATGCCCCCGCCAAATTAACAAAGAAGGTCTCAGCTCCGCCGTGTCCAGCTCCGCCGATTGCTTGCATTATTTTCATTCAAATCCCCTCTTGAAACATCTCTTTATAAAAGAAGGGCCGCTATTTGCATAGCGACCCTCGCATGTTTCAACCAAAAGGGATTTTAGTCGGTTGAACCCCCTTGCGCAATCCACCGCCCAAGAAGTTGACGCTCTGCTTCCGTCATTTCTGTCATATTTCCAAGAGGCATCGTATCGGTGTCTACCGATTGCTGTCTAATGCGATGTCTTTCGCGAACAATTTGTGCATCCGTTTCAAGTTTGACACCTTTGGGCGGCGCATCGAAATCTTCATTTGTTGGCTTAGCCGCATGGCAGGAAACACAGTGATCGTTCACAATTTCCTGAACTTTTACAAAGGGAACCGCCGGGCCTTCTGATACATTTTGAGATTTTGGTGCGGCAAAAAAGGCAATTGCAAAGAGAAGAACGAAGGATATTGGTAGAAGGATAAATCCTTGTTTTGCGTTACCCTGATTTTTCATATTGAAATAATGGCGCACCAGAATTCCGACTAATGCTATTCCGGCCAAGATCAACCAGCCGAAATCATGCCCAAATGTCATTGGGTAATGATTGCTGATCATGATGAAAAGTACAGGAAGCGTAAAATAGTTGTTATGAAGTGAGCGTTGTTTTGCTTTCAAGCCCGGTGCCGGATCCGGTTTGTCGCCTTTTTCAACTGCACTTACCATTGCGCGTTGGCCTGGCATTATCACCATCAATACATTGGCTGCCATAATGGTGCCAATAATTGCACCGACATGGATATAGGCACCGCGTCCGCTGAAAACCTGACTTAAGCCCCACGCAGCAAGCGTCAGAAGAACAAACAGAACAACCCCGAAAACGCCCTGATGTTTGATGAGAGGAGATTTACAGAGCAGATCATAAACAATCCAGCCACCAATGAGAGACCCAAGTCCGATGAGGATCGCTGTACTGCTGGAAATATCCGCAACATCCTGATCGATGAGGTATATTTCGGCTCCGAAATAGTACATCAAGGTGAGGAGAACAAACCCGCTTAGCCAAGTGAAGTAGGCTTCATATTTAAACCAGTGCAAATGGTCTGGAAAGGTAGGAGGTGCAACGCGGTATTTCTGTACTTCATAGAATCCGCCACCGTGGATCGCCCATAGCTCTCCGCCAACACCAGCTTTGTCTTTGTCACCGCCCTTTTTTGGGGGCACCAAATTCATATCCAGCCAAATAAAGTAAAAGGATGCACCAATCCATGCGATCCCCGTGATGATATGGATCCATCTAATTCCCAGATGAAGCCATTCCACTATATCAAAGCCCATAATCCCTCTCCACTCAAGATCAGCCCATCTGCTGTGGTCTTTTCACATTATGGCGAATACTCACCAAACCTTCAACTTGATCGATTTTTGATTATATGGGAAGAGAGTATAAACAAGATATACTATCAAAAAAATGTTGATAATCAGATGGCCACGTTAACAGATATGGCAGCGTTTATTGCTGTTGTCGAATTTGGAAGCTTTTCGCAAGCGGGCAGAGAGCTGCGTATCTCCACAGCTGTTGTGAGCGCGCGCATCGCCAAATTGGAAAAACAAATTGGTGTCAGGTTGCTCAACAGAACAACCCGGCATGTTGTCCCGACCGAGGAAGCCCTGATTTATTATCAGGATTGCAAACAGATTTTGCAGCAGGTTGAAATGGCAGAAGCGGCGTTGTCGTCTAGGCGCGAACATCCGATCGGCAGTTTGAAAATTACGGCCCCTCTTGTTTTTGGAAGACGCCATCTCGCCCCATTGTTGCCGGCCTTTCAAAAGGACTATCCCGATCTGCAAATTCGCCTCCATTTAACCGACAGCTTTGTTGATCTTTTAAAGGAGGGAATGGATCTTGCCATACGCATTGCCGATTTACCGGATTCAACGATGGTTGCGCGTAAACTTGGCGATAGCCCGCGTGTGATATGTGCGTCCCCAAAATACCTGAAGAAAGCGGGTTTACCAAAAGTACCGGAAGATCTTCTGAACCACGAATGTCTGTTATTAAGATTTCCGGGATCCACCCAGTTTCAATGGCGGTTTGAAAAAGGGAATGAAAGCCTGACGGTTCCGATCCAAGGACGGTTGGACAGTAATAATGGGGATGTTATTCGTGAATGGGCGCTTGATGGATTTGGGATATGCATGAAATCCCGCTGGGAAATTGAACAGGAACTGAAGGACGGAATGCTGATCGAAGTTCTTTCAGATTTTCAGCCACAACCGGTGACTATTTCAGCGATTTATCCGCAAGGTAAAATCGTTCCGCCAAAAGTTCGAATATTTATTGATTATCTGGCAAAATCCTTTCGGGGCGGATTTTAGAATCCGGATCTTTAAGGCTCCGTGGAATGGGCGCTTGCAGGATTGTAGAACATTCCAAGGGACAGGCTTTGGGCGATGCGTTCCGCTTTTTCATAGATGAAATCTGCATCTTCAGCCGAGAAAAGGTCATCTAATGTTTCGCGAAAAAGCGTCAGCCATTCCCCAAAATTGACAGGCTCAATTTTACCGGGAAGAGACATATGGACACGCATCGGATTGCCGGTATAGGCACCGGTGGAGTTGAGAACAGATGACCAGAATTTGTACATTTTTGGCATATGATCTGACCAGCTATCGCCAATTGCGCCATGAAAAATAGGCCCAAGAGATTGATGAGCTTTTACCTTGTCATAGAAATGATCGACCATTTTGATGATCATATCATTATGTATTTTTATTGGACGGGAAGGTCGCAAAGAAGCTTCATCTTCTTGGAACATGCTACGCAATCATTTTGTTATAGGTCTGAATAATAAGATTAGCTGCATATTCCACTTCAATCTCTGTGACATAACGACCCAGTCCAATTCGAATTGTGCGGCTTGCTTCGGTTGCACTTAATCCTATGGCTAATAGAACATGAGACGGTGATCCGGACGCGGAAGTGCAGGCAGACCCGGTGGATAGAGCCAGTGTTGGCATCTCCAATAGTAAATCCTCTGCTTCGATATTCTTCAAAGTGAAGTTCAAGCAACCCGGGATACGGTTTTCTGGAGGACCATTGATCAGAATGTTTTCGCCAAGTTCTGATTTGAGATTGTTCGCGAGTTGTGATGAAAGGCCGAAAAGATGTTTCGTGTCATTCGTTCGCTGTTCCATGACCAAACGGCATGCTTCCCCCAAACTAGCGATCAGGGCTGTGGGTTGTGTTCCTGAACGTACAGTTGATTGTTGGTCGCCACCAAAAAGGACAGGGGATAATGGTGTTCCCCTTTTGACAAAGAGCGCCCCGATGCCTTGTAGCCCGTACAGCTTGTGGCCTGACAGGCTCAGAAATGTAATGTTATTCCTTTGGACATCTATCTGTTCTGTAGCCAGAGCCTGAACAGCATCTGTATGAAAAGGGATATTTCGGGAATTGCAAAGCGCGCTGATTTTTCTCAAATCTTGCATCGTACCAATTTCGCTATTGGCGGCCTGGATAGAGATTAAGATGGTGTCCGAGGTTATCGCCTTTTCCAAATTTTCAAATAATAACCGACCATTTTTTTCTACGGGAAGATAGGTGATACGGAACCCTTCGGCTTCAAGTTGCTTCAAAGGGGCAAGCACAGAACTATGTTCTATTCGAAGCGAAATAATATGGCCTTTATCTGGAAAATTTCGGGCATATCCTAAAAGGGCGAGATTGTTGGCCTCTGTCGCACCGGAGGTAAATATTATCTCATCAGGTTCCGCACAAATTAGATCGGCAACTTGTTTCTTTGCGGTCTCAATCTTCTCTTTGGCATTCAGACCAAACAGATGGGTCGTGCTTGCTGCATTGCCAGGGTTATCAATCATATTCAGAAAAACATCACGCACTTCGGGGGCGAGGGGAGTCGTCGATTGATGATCCAGATAAAGGGGGAGGTTTATCTCCACCCCTTTATAAATAACAGTTGTCTTTTGATCGGACAGCAAGCTCATTATTTCAGATAATTATCCAACTTTGTTTGCAAGGCAGTTTTTTCTTCAGGGGTGCAAAAAGTGGCATTAAAGCCGTTTCTGGCAAGTTTTATAATCTCATCTTTGGACAGATTCAGTGCTTCTGCAACAACTTGATAGTTTTCAGTCATATATCCCCCAAAATAGGCGGGATCATCAGAATTAATGGTGGCATTGAGCCCTTTATCCAACATTTCTTTAAGTGGATGCTTGCGCATGTCCGTTACGCCGGCCAATTTGTAATTGGACAAGGGGCAGACCGTCAGCGCCATTTGGGAATCCACCAACCGTTGAACAAGCTTTTCGTCTTCCAGGCTGCGATTACCGTGATCCAACCGATCAATTTTAAGGATATCCAGTGCCTCGATAACATAATCGGATGGGCCTTCTTCACCGGCATGGGCAACGGCAAGAAACCCTTCTTTTTTTGCTCGGGCAAAGGCATTTGTAAATTTGGATGGAGGGTGCCCCAGTTCTGATGAATCCAGCCCCACGCCCCTAATTTTGTCTTTAAAGGGCAGAGCTTGTTCCAGCGTTTGCAAGGCAGCATCTTCGCTTAAATGGCGCAAAAAACACATAATCAGACACGAAGAAATTCCAAGTTTTTCATTGCCGTCGACAAGAGCGCGATGAATACCGTTGATCACTGTTTCAAAGGCAATACCGCGTTCGGTATGGCCTTGAGGGTCAAAAAATATTTCTGTGTGGATAACGTTCTGAGAATGGATTTTTGTCAGGTATGCCCAGGTCAGGTCATAGAAATCCTGTTCAGTCTGTAACACTCCCATGCCCTGATAATAGATATCCAGAAAGTCTTGCAGTTCGCTAAACTGATAGGCTTCACGAACCTCTTCAACAGATTTGAAGGGGAGGTCGATATTGTTTCTTTTAGCGAGAGAAAACATCAGTTCAGGCTCAAGACTGCCTTCAATGTGAAGGTGAAGTTCTGCTTTTGGCATGCCTTCAATAAAGCTTTGCAAATCTGTCATTTCTCTCTCCGCTTCTTCAAATAAAGTAAAACCCTCGCCGGTCAGATCAAGTCCGGCGAGGGTTTCAAGTTTCTCAGGTGTTATTATTTAGGCAATTTGCCCTGAACACCTTCAACATACCAGTCCATCCCGAGGAGGACGCCGTCTTCCAGCTCAGAACCAGCGGCAACAGCTTCTGTACCGTCCTGTTTGTTAAACGGTCCTGCAAAAGGCTTCAAGGAACCATTTTCAATCGCAGCTCTGGTTTCTTTTGCAAGTGTCACAACATCAGCTGGAATGGCTGAGTTGTATTTTGCAAGTTCAACCATACCTGATTTAAATCCGCCCCAAGTATCCTGAGATTTCCAGGAACCATCGAGGGCAGCTTTAGTCCGTTCAACATAATAGCCGTCCCAATTATCGATGATGGCTGTCAGCTGAGCTTTAGGAGCAAAATGGTTCATGTCAGATGCTTGACCAACCGCCCATACGCCGCGGCTTTCTGCAACTTGCAAAGGAGCTGGGCTGTCTGTGTGCTGAAGAATGATGTCTGCGCCCTGATCGATAAGGGCTTTGGCAGCATCGCCTTCTTTACCTGGATCGTACCATGTGTTTACCCATGCAACTTTGATCTGGATGTTTGGATTTACACTTTTTGCAGCAAGCGCAACTGCGTTAATACCGCGTACAACTTCAGGAATTGGAAATGAGCCAACATAACCAATAATATTGGATTTGGTCATCTTGCCAGCGATCTTGCCAACAACATAACGACCTTCATAAAAGCGTGCAGAATATGTGCTGACATTCTTTCCGCGTTTATATCCAGTTGCATGTTCAAATTTTACATTTGGAAACTGCTTGGCAACTTTCAGAGTAGGGTTCATGAAACCAAAAGATGTTGTGTAGATAATCTTGTGGCCATCTGCAGCAAGCTGGCGGATGACACGTTCGGAATCCGGTCCCTCTTTAACGCTTTCAACAAATGTGGTTTTCACTTTACTACCAAATGCTTTTTCAACTGCCTGGCGGCCGATGTCATGGCGGTATGTCCAACCGTGATCCCCTACAGGTCCGACATAAACAAAACCGACTTTATCTTCCGCAGATGCAGCACCGGAGACGAGCATTGTGCCCGCAACTGCTGCTGCACCCAGTGCGGATGCAATCATTTTAAATTTCATTTTTCTCTCCTCTGTCAAAACTCATTTTTATACTCATAGCATTATGCGGCTGGATGGAAGATCTTCCCAATACAAGCCGGTGCATGTTTGCGTATCCGTGATTCATCTTTGGATATCATAACCAGTACAACAACAGTAGCCAGATATGGCAACATGGACAAAATTTGTGATGGTATGTCAAGCCCAGCGGCCTGCGCATGAAGTTGTAATATGGTAATGCCGCCGAACATATAGGCTCCCAACAATACCAATCCAGGCTTCCAGGTTGCAAACACGATAAGGGCAAGGGCAATCCAGCCACGCCCTGCTGTCATGTTTTCGGCCCACATTGGTGTATAGGCGAGAGACAAGTAGGCACCACCAATTCCTGACATCGCTCCGCCAAACATCACCGCCATATACCGAATTCCGATAACAGAATAGCCGATGGAATGGGCAGCGTCGTGACTATCGCCTACCGCACGAAGGATAAGGCCAGCCTTGGTTTTGAAGAGAAACCAGCTGACGAGAAAAACCATCGCTACTGACAAGTACACTAGGGCATCTTGCGAAAAGAGGATCGGGCCAATAACCGGTATGTCAGACAGGCCCGCGATGTTAAGTTTGGCAATGGCCTGAACCGGTTCACCAACAAAGTCCTGACCGATCAACGCGCTTAAACCAACACCGAAAAGGGTAAGGGCAAGACCGGTCGCTACCTGATTGGCCATGAGAGACAATGTCAGAACAGCGAACAGGAATGCCATAAAGGCACCCGCTAATGCCGCAACAACAACAGCCAGAAGATAGTTGCCAGTGAGCGTTGCCGTGACAAAGGCGGCCACGGCGCCGACCACCATCATGCCCTCGACACCCAGATTAAGAACACCTGATTTTTCCGTGACAAGTTCACCAATACCAGCAAAGACCAGCGGGGTTGCTGCTGTAATGACGGTAAGTATTACCGGGACAATCCACTCATATCCGCTCATGACGCAGCCTTTCCGAAACGAGCCAAACGAAAACGATAATTAACCAGCACGTCACAGGCCAGCAGATAAAAAAGAACCATTCCCTGAAATACTCCAGTGATCGCAACAGGCAGTCCAAGATTGATTTGGGCAGTTTCACCGCCAAGATAGGTGAGCGCCATCAACAATCCGGCGAAGATAATTCCAACCGGATGCAGGCGGCCAAGAAAGGCCACGATAATCGCTGTAAAACCATAACCGGGAGAAATGGACGGCAGGAGTTGTCCAACTGGACCGGCGACTTCTGAAACACCCGCAAGCCCCGCCATTGCCCCGCCAAACAGGAGGCTGAACCAGACGATTTTCTTTTGACTGAAACCCGCGTAACTCCCTGCTTTTGGAGCTGCGCCAATCACTTTTACCTGAAAGCCGATAAGTGTTTTGGCAAGCATGAGCCATGTGCCAAAGACCGCCAAAAGAGCGAGTATGGTTCCAAAATGAAGGCGCGTCCCATCCAAAAGGATCGGCATGGTGGCACTTTCGCTGAAAATCCTTGATTCAGGGAAATTGTAACCGTCTGGATCTCGCCACGACCCATGCACCAGCAGGCTTAAAACCAGAAGGGCAACATAGACCAGCATGAGACTGGTCAGGATTTCGTTGGCATTAAATTTGGTTTTGAGAAAAGCAGGTATGGCGGCCCAGAATGCACCGCCAAGGGCACCCATAAGGATCATAATGGGCAGCAGAAAGACGCTGTCGACATCATGAAAATAAACATAAACACCGCCGCCAAAAATGGCGCCAAATGTCAGCTGACCCTCAGCGCCGATATTCCAGACGTTGGCCCGAAACCCAACGGACAGACCGATTGCGCACAGGATCAGCGGTGTCGCTTTCACCAGCAATTCTGTCGCACCATATTGATTGTTCACAGGAACAATAAAGAAATTTCGGAGGGCTTCAACAGGATCAACACCTAGGAATTGAAACAGAAATACCCCGGTTATAATGGTAAATAATAACGCCAGAACCGGTGTCAAATAGACCATTGATTGTGAGGGCTCTGGCCTCTTTTCAATTTTAAGCAACACTTTCAATTTCCCTCTTTGAATTTGCGCCTTCTGTTCCGCCCATCAAGAGACCAATTTCTTCAATTGTGATCTCATGAATTCCGCGGCTGACAGACAATCGTCCTTCTGCAATCACGGCAATTCTATTGCTGATCGCGAAAAGTTCGTCCAGATCTTGACTGACAACCAGCACTGCAGCTCCTGACCCCGCCAAATCTATGATCGCTTGGTGAATAGACGAGGCAGCACCTGCATCAACACCCCATGTCGGGTGGGCGATGATAATCAGTTTCGGATCCTGCATCATCTCGCGGCCAACAATGAATTTTTGAAGATTACCGCCTGACAAGCTCCCTGCTGTATGAGAGACACCGGGTGTCCGAACGTCAAACTTTTCAACAATATCACGAGCGAAATTTGTGGTTTTCTTCGTATCTATCAGGCCACTGGTAATGAGTTTTTTTTGTGTATAGGCGCTCAAGAATGCATTATCGACAAGGCTCATATCTGGAACAGACCCATGCCCCAATCTATCTTCAGGGACAAAGGCGACACCGCGGGTGCGGCGCTGAACCGGTCCAAGTTTTCCGATGAATTCTTGCTCAAGCTGAACTTCTTCAGCATTTCGGCAAAGCGTTTCACCGCTCAAGACTTCCAGCAGTTCCACCTGTCCATTTCCGGCGACACCGGCAATTCCAAGGATTTCACCGCTTCGAACTTCGAAATTAATAAGATTGAGATCGATGCCAAACTGATCCGTGCTATCCACACTGAGATTTCGGACCTTCAGTCTGACAGGGCCCCGCTCTGTATCATCTGTATGCTTGGGCGCGGTAAGGTTGGTACCGATCATCATCTCGGCCAGGCTTTTTGCCGTTTCAACCGTTGGGTCACATTCGGAGACATATTTGCCGCCTCGCAAAATTGTGGCTTTATGGCAGAGGTTTTTAATTTCATCCAGTTTATGGCTGATATAGAGGATGGAGACCCCTTCATCGGAAAGCCGCCGCAATGTTTCAAACATCTTGTCCGCTTCTTGCGGGGTCAGCACTGATGTGGGTTCATCCATAATCAGCAGTTTGGGATTTTGCAGTAGACATCTGACAATTTCTATACGCTGTTTTTCACCAACGGATAATGTGTGGACTTGTCGATCCGGTTGCAGGGGCAGGCCATAATTTTCAGAAACTTCAACGATACGGCGGGCAAGGTCGGTCATATTTTGGCGGCCAGGCATGCCAAGAGCAATATTCTCTGTGACCGTCATTGCCTCAAATAATGAGAAATGCTGGAAAATCATGCCAATGCCGAGTTTACGCGCGGCATTGGGGCTTGGAATCTCTGTGACCTGACCATTCCAGCGAATTTCACCGGAATCTGCTTTGAGAACCCCGTAGATTGTTTTGACAAGTGTACTTTTTCCCGCACCATTTTCACCCAAAAGGGCATGGATCTCGCCGGGCAATATTTTTAAATCAATATTGTCATTTGCCAAAACGCCGGGATAGGCTTTGGTAATTCCTTTTAGCTCCAGTCGCGGGCTTTGAGCACCAGTATCCAAACCAGTGTTACTCATCAGTTCTGCCTCCCCATCCAATACACAACACTTAATGACACTGGGCCATTTCTCCCTATTTCGACCTTACAACACTCTGTTGAAGATCGCCTGTTATTTATATTCTTCATCCGTTCAACATTGTCACATCTGTTTTCTCAGAAATGCTGTTCTTTTGTTCCTTCGCCTGCGCCAATCCCAATAACTCCGCTGAAACACTAATTGCAATTTGGGCCGGGTGCTTTCCGGTTAATTGGGGTAGCCCAATTGGACAGGTCAACTTTGAAAGACCCTGTTCGCCAAATCCTCGAAGTTTCAAGCGTTTAAGGAACTTCTGGCGTTTTGTCTGGGAACCGATCAGTCCAAGATATTGCACATTTTCGCGTTTTAGGATTTCAATGCACAGCTCCAGATCCAATTGATGACTATGTGTCATCACAAGAAAATAGCTATCTGCATGCGCAGAACGGGTTTGATCTATTGGAACGTCTGACACGATTTTTTGCACATTGTATGGCAGTCGTTCTGGAAACATATCGGCACGCTCATCGATCCAGGTGATGGTACACGGTAATTGGGATAAAGTATGAACGACTGCTTTGCCAACATGACCTGCACCGAACAGGGTCAGATGGAACAGTGCGCCGTTAATCGGCTCAATTAGCGTTTTGTTTTCAGGGTTCTCACCATGCTGAATAACGCCAGATTTGCCTTTTTCCAGGCTATCCCTAATTTCGGCCTTCAATGCATCATCTATTGTGTCCAAATTTTGCGGATTTGAAATAATTGAACGGGTGACGGCGCCTTCTTTATAGTTGGTGAGAAGAAGGGACGGGGCCTGATCGGTCAACGCGCTGTTAATCTGGTTCAACCAATGTTGATCTTCCACAGACAATTTACATAAAAGAACGTCAACATAACCGCCGCAGCACTGCGCAAGTTCTGGCCCCAAGGGAAGATTAAGGGTCTGGGTTTTTGATGCAGTTTCGTCTTTTAGTGAAGATCGTGCTTGTTCAATAGCCAGATATTCAAGCCGTCCACCGCCAATGGTTCCGATAATCTCTTCTTCGGTGACCAGCATCCGGGCACCGGTTTCACGGGGGGTTGATCCGCGTACAGCCCCAACGGTCACTAAAACAGAGCGGTTCCTGTTTTTCTCATACCCGGAAATGATGTCAGCCCAGTTGCTCATTCCGCGGCGGCCTTTTTCGATGTTTCAACATGCCTTTGCATCACTTGAATTTCCTTCAAAACCCGTTCCGGGGTCGCAGGAGCATCAAGCTCTGGATACTGGCCGTAATCGGAGACACTTGAAATAGCGTCCGCAATGGCATTAAAGGTGGAAATTGCCAGCATGAAGGGGGGCTCACCTACAGCCTTGGATTTATGAATACTGTTTTCGACATTCTCCCCGGCTTCATAAAGTTCCATATTGAAAACTTCAGGGCGATCTCCGCATGTGGGGATTTTGTAGGTAGAAGGCGCGTGGGTTTTTAAATTCCCTTTTCCATCAAAGAAAAGCTCTTCTGTTGTCAACCAACCCATCCCCTGAATAAACCCACCTTCAATCTGCCCAAGATCGATGGCCGGGTTCAAGCTTTTTCCTGTGTCGTGAATAATGTCGACGCGGGTAATTTTGTTTTCGCCTGTGAGCGTATCGATCAGACATTCTGAGACCGCCGCGCCATACGAGAAATAGTAAAAAGGACGGCCGGAATAGTTTTCGGCGTCATAATGGATTTTGGGCGTCCGGTAATATCCTGTCGCGGACAGGGAAACCCGGTTCATGTAGGCAGCGTGCACAAGCTCTGCAAATGTAACTGTCTGATCACCGATTTTTACGCGGTTTGGTAAAAACTCAATGGTCTCAACTGGAACTTTATAATGCTCGACGGCAAAGTCGATCAGGCGATCTTTAATGGCCTTCGCGGCGGCTTGTGCCGCTTTACCGTTCATGTCTGATCCGGATGAGGCCGCTGTCGCGGAGGTGTTCGGTACTTTGTCAGTGGCTGTTGCGGTTATCTTTACCCGTTCAATATCAATTTGCAGCTCTTCTGCAACAACTTGCGCAACCTTGATAAACAGACCTTGCCCCATTTCCGTGCCGCCATGGTTTAGCATGACACTGCCATCCGTATAGACATGTAAAAGAGCACCGGCTTGATTGAGGAAAGTTGTTGTGAAGGATATGCCAAATTTTACCGGCGTAAGGGATATCCCTTTTTTAAGAACAGGGCTTGTCTCATTAAATTTTCGTATGGCCTTCCGCCGTTTTCCATAATCAGATTTTTTCTCCAAATCCTCAATGATGTCGGAGGCAATGTTATCCTCAATCGTCATATGGTAAGGGGTGACATTGCGGTCCTCTTTTCCATACAGATTGGTTTTGCGAACGTCGAGAGGGTCTTTGCCAAGTTTATGGGCTATGGCATCCATCATGCGTTCAGCCGCGATCATGCCCTGCGGGCCACCAAATCCGCGAAATGCCGTGTTCGAAACCGTGTGGGTTTTACACCGATGAGACGTAATCGTGATATCTTCCATGAAGTAGCAGTTATCTGTATGGAAGATCGTACGATCATTGATCGCCGCAGACAGATCAGCAGAACGGCCACAGCGGGACGCATAGGTGAACTCTACACCGCTCATCAAGCCGGTATCGTCAAAACCAACTTCGTAATCGACAACAAAGTCATGACGTTTACCGGTCATGATCATGTCATCATCGCGATCAAGGCGAAGTTTTGCCGGTCGTCCGGTTTTGGTGGCAACAAGGGCTGCCATTGCAGCAAACCATGCCCCTTGTGTTTCCTTGCCGCCGAAACCGCCACCCATTCGACGAATTTCAACAGTGACGGAATGATCCGGCACATCGAGGAATTTAGCGACATTGTGCTGAACTTCGGTTGGATGCTGGGTTGAACAATGAATGTGAACATCGCCATCTTCATTGGGCGTTGCCAGTGAAATATGGCCTTCAAGATAGAAGTGATCCTGACCGCCTATTTCAAGGCGCCCTGTAAGTGTTTGGCTCGCCGCTTTAAGTGCTTTTTTGGAATCGCCCCGAGT
>PJEL010001321.1_pt1 | contig 25642 bp, 26 predicted proteins | sample 1853271 | NCBI WGS metagenome assembly PJEL01 (sample SAMN08108733, study PRJNA415343) | Invertebrate metagenome, whole genome shotgun sequencing project. | host: Globobulimina | place: Sweden: Gullmar Fjord | collected 2015-08
GAATATCAATCGCGCTAAAGCAGAAATTGATCGTCTTTTCTCGCCGCTTGAAAATGAGCATATTGCGTCGGTATCCGATAACCAGCAATTGTTAATTGGCATTACCAGTCGATTTGAACAGCTCGAATCGGACAGCGCTTGGTTTAATCAAGGGCGAGAAAATTTTTATGCCGGCTGTCCTGCGACCGCACATTTGATCATGCAGCAGTTACAGCTTGGTAAAAACATGACGTTAAAGGAAGTTGTGCAGTGGGAGTTGATTATGGCGTTGCAATCGGTCCGACATCCTGACTTTTCTGAAGGTATTCGGGCGATGGTCATCGATAAAGATTTTACCCCTCATTGGCAACATAAAACCATTGCCGATGTGCCTATTACCTGGGTTAACGGATTGATGGCGCCTTTATGGTCTGACGGCGAACATCCCTTTAGCGAGTTATAAATTAGAGTTCACGAGGACCATTGAATTCGAAGACATCGTAAGCGAGCTCAATGTCGGCGCTGAGTTTAGTGAACTCTTCTTCGATACTGCTGCTATGCCAGCCCATTCTTTCTAGTGCTGCAATGTCATTCCATTGAATTATTTTATCCTTACTGCAGACGCGATTATGTGCGATCGTCACCAGGTCGCATAAATCAATGCTTGGAACGTAGCGATTATTATCCCGATAATTTTGTGGAATATCGGCGATTGAGCGGGGAAATTGCCAGTGGCTGAGAATGCTCTCTCCTAACATTGGATGGATTTGATCCAGGGTCGTATTCAACTCGTCTAAGCTATACCCCTCATTATTATCCGCCATGGCAATTATGGGCAATGTGCCAATTTTAAATAATAAACCGGCTAAAAAGGCTTCTTCTGGGACTAATCTTGCCTTATTGGCCAATACGTAACAATGACAGGCGACATTTAAACTGTGTTGCCATATCTCTCTCATTCTCTTTTCAGAGGCCGGATTTTTGCTATTGAATAGTTGGCGAGTTGAAATACTGATGGCGACTTTCGCGCAATAGCTCATCCCTAATAAACTAATGGCTTTACTGAGGTCAGCCACTTTGACTTCCCGTCGAACCAGAGGGCTGTTGGCAATGCGCAATAATTGCGCGGTGGTCGCGGGGTCATGTTCAATGACGCGAGTGAGCCCTAGATTATCTAAATTAGGATCTTTTTCGCATTGGCGTATGCGTAAAGCAACTTCCGGCAAGGTGGGGAGTTTAAGGCTGCCATCTTCGACAGCGCGCATAATATCGGCCGCTAATGAATCCATCACGGGTTAACCTCCTAATGCCCCTTGAGTTTCAATGATTTCTTCACTGACATCTTCCATCTCCGCAATTAAAGTAGAAGGATCTAGGCCTAGGCGATCAAAGGAAGAAATCTCACTCCAGTCTAATTTAGTATAGGGGTGGTCCGTACCGGCGTAGCTCTGTAGGGTGGCGACTTGGACAATATCGGCGTAATCAACTTTATCGACCTTACGATCAAATAATAGGTAGTTTTTAGATACCGCAACCAGTTCTTCCGGGAAATCCCACATCTTTAGAATATAACTACCAAGAGAGGGGTGTAATACTGTAAGGACCTTTCCTAGAGCGAATGAATCGTTTAACAAAGATTCATTATGTTCAGCAAAAGCTAATATCGGCAGTTTGCCGATTTGATGGGTTAACCCTGCTAATAACGCTTGGTCGGGCTGTAAGTCGGTAAAATGACGTGCTAAAACTTGGCAGCTAGCGGCTATTTCAATGCTTTTTGACCAGCAAGAACGCATGCGTTTATCAACGATATCGCTGGTCGCTTGAAACATTTGCTCCATGGCTAAACCCATGGCTAGATTGCTCGTGAGGTCGATACCAAGTCGTGAGACCGCAGTATTTAAGTCAGAGACGGGCACGGAAGCACGTATTAACGGGCTATTGGCGACTTTAACCATACGCGCACTGAGCGCTGCATCTCGCCCCAGAATGCGGGTCAAATCCGAGATGCTAGACGTTACATCTTCTGCAACTTCTCTTACTTGTAGAGCGACTTCCGGTAGGGTTGGAAGCACTAGCTCATCATTCTCAAGTGCTTGAATGATCTCTTGTTTTACTTGTTTGACCAGTGGAATTGTCATCGAAACTGTTGAACGTTTTATGCATCCTTTTCCTCAGTATAGGGCAGGTTCTGTAAGGTGAGAGGAAAATCCTTAGAATCCGTCAAATACAAGGTCTGATGCGGATTTTCACTATTGATAACAGCTAGTACGGATATCGCCGATTGCGAAGACGAAGGCTTGGAGCGATGAATCAAAATATCCCCTAGGGATTTACCTTCTTGGCTAAATAGTTGAGTTCCAAGGGCACTTAGGGCTAATTGAGCATCAGTTTCAGCGTCTAGCTGGTAATGCTGCAAAGATTTCTTCGCTTTGCCAAGGTACTGTAAGCGGGCGATGATTTCTTGGCCGGTATAACAACCTTTGTTAAAGCTGATGCCGCCTAATTGATGCCAGTTAATATGTTGTGGGATCCACTGCTCAGATTGATCAGCCTGAGTATAGAAAATCCCATCGCTAATATCGGCTAAGCGCCAGTCTAATGTTGGCAGTAGATTTGATAGCAGGTCAACTTCATAATCTGAGCCATTCTCTATCACCAATATCTGACGTTGTTGACTAATACTGAGTCGCTGGTGGCTACAAGTGGGTGTAACCTGGTGAACGGCATCGCCTTGGTTGGCGCCTTTCTGTAGAGGGTTGAAGAGTCCGAATATCAAGTGGCTATTGGTGCAATTTTCAATATTCGCTTTGAAAAATACTTTATATTTCTGTAAATACTTTTCTAATAAATTGGCACTTAAAGTGGGTAAAACTAACCAGTAGTTTTCGCCATCAAAACTGATGGTGAAATTGGCAACAATACGTCCCTTAGCATTGCAGCAAGCGCCAAAGTGAACAGTGTTGATATCAATGTCGTTCAAATTACAGGTGAGCTGCCCCTGTAAGAAACGTTCTGCATCTGGTCCATTAATCTTCAATGCGCTAAATTGATTTAACCAGCAGGCTTGAAGTGCATTTTCGCTAGTCTGAGTTGTTTGCTCGATGTGAAAATCGCCCCATGTATCTAGGCTGCCGAGTTGTTCTAAGGTTGTACGTGTAACCATGGGGAATATTCCTAAAATTATCTTGTCATGACCCAATTGTTGTCTTGGCGCAAGAAATTGCATTTTACTCGATAATTCCACGCTGTGTCTTGTGCTTGTGCTTATGTATAATGCAGCGATCAACATTTGGGAGAGTCAAAGTGAGCGAGAATCTCGAACATAAGCGTTTAATGTGGCACTGCCGCCGAGGCATGTTAGAACTGGATGTCTTATTATTGCCTTTTGGCCGCGATATATATTTAACTTTAAGCGCTGAGGATCAAGCTAAGTTTGTTGATTTATTGGAGTGCGAAGATCCCGATTTATTTGCTTGGTTTATGCAGCACCAAGTGTCTGACAATCCTAACCATGCTTATATGGTGGATATGATTCTAACAACGGGTCATACCAAGATGTAAAGGATGGGTAATCTCATGGATGAGAATCGACCTCTTGATATATTTCTACAGCCATCGCGGCGCTTGTTAGGCTTTAGCCTATTCTTTGTCTGTCTTTGTTCGGTCCTGTTATTAACTATGCCTGTTGCCTATTTATATAAGCTATTGCTGTTTGTTTTGATGGCGATTGGCATATTGATGGAGCTACGCAATAAGGTTTTTTTGACCAGTCCAAATAGTATTATTCGCATTGGCTATGATGGTGGGGTTCTGGATGGAGAAGGTAATATTAGCGAAACTCACTGGTGGTATCAGCGCCGTTTAGGGGAGAAAACTTATGCTCCTCTGGGCTCAGGTACTCGAGTATGGGTTGAGTGGGTGGCGTTAGATTTCAGTGTTTGGCCCTGGCAACTTGGCCAAGCAGTGGTGATTGCCCGCGATAGCGTTGAAGAACCAAAGGATTTTCAGCGTTTAAAGAGGGCATTACGCAGCTAAAGCTCTCCTAACTCCTTTAAATACTTAGGGGTTAATACCGTATCAAATGCTCGGGGCAAGGCTTCCGGGTAGTCTAGGGAGTAATGCAGGCCTCGGCTTTCTTTACGCAGTAATGCAGAGCGAATAATAACATCAGCGACATCCACTAGGTTTCTCAGTTCAAGCAGATCATTACCTACTCGATAATTACCATAGAACTCTTGGATTTCTTCGCGTAATAACTTAACCCGGTGTTTGGCGCGAACTAATCGTTTGGTCGTGCGCACGATCCCAACGTAGTCCCACATAAAGCGACGAAGTTCATCCCAGTTGTGAGCAATCACAACGGCTTCATCAGAATCGGTGACTTGTGAATCATCCCAGTCAGGGATTTCAGGCAGTTGTGCACCAGCGGATATGTTCTGTTCAATTTCTGCCGCGGCTTGGCGAGCAAAGACTAAGCATTCTAATAAGGAGTTGCTGGCAAGGCGATTAGCCCCATGGAGCCCGGTATGAGCGGTTTCACCGATCGCATATAAACCAGGGATATCGGTGCGTCCGACCATGTCGGTCACTACACCACCGCAGGTGTAATGCGCGGCAGGGACCACAGGAATGGGGTTCTTGGTAATGTCGATACCGAGTTCTAGGCAACGCTCATAGATAGTCGGGAAATGAGCAATGATAAAGTCTTTATCTTTGTGACTGATATCTAGATATAAGCAGTCAGCCCCTAAGCGTTTCATCTCATGGTCAATTGCTCGTGCCACAATGTCTCTAGGTGCCAATTCGCCACGCTCATCAAACTTGTGCATAAAGCGCTGGCCGTTTGGCAGCAATAGGTGTCCGCCTTCGCCACGCACCGCTTCGGTGATTAAGAAGGACTTTGCTTGTGGGTGGTATAAGCAAGTTGGGTGAAACTGGTTGAATTCCATATTGGCTACCCGACAACCGGCGCGCCAAGCCATTGCGATGCCATCACCAGAAGCCCCATCTGGGTTGCTGGTATATAAATAGGCTTTACTGGCGCCGCCCGTCGCAAGTACGACGGAGCTGGCGGTTATCACTTCAACTTCACCCGTCGCTTTATTGAGGAAATAGGCGCCAAAACAACCTTGTTCTTTTTGCCCAAGCTTTTCCCCAGTGATGAGATCAATAGCAATATAATCACTAAGCAGATGCAGGTTCTTTTTCGCTTTGGCAGCTTTTTGTAATGTATCGGAAATGGCTACGCCGGTGGCATCGGCGGCATGAATGATGCGGCGAATACTATGGCCACCTTCACGGGTTAAATGGAAATCTTCGCCATTTTCACCTTGATCAAAGGGGACGCCAAGGTCAATTAACCATTGAATGGCATCGGTGCTATGTTCGATGGTATGACGTACGCTCGGCTCGTGGCATAAGCCTGCGCCCGCGACTAGGGTATCGTTAACATGAGTTTCAACGGTATCGCTTTCATCTAATACCGCCGCGACGCCACCTTGAGCCCAGCGCGTAGAGCCTGCATCAAGGCTGTCTTTACTCACAATTGCAGCTGTTAGGTTGTCGGGCAGCGATAGACCTAAGGTTAGACCCGCCGCACCGCTACCTATGATTAAAACGTCAAATGTATGCTTGTGGCTCATTCTGCTAATTCGTATAAAGTTGTTCATTGATCGATGGCTGGCACTATAATGTAATGAGCCTATAAATGGCAGTACTAATCCATAGGCAACTAGGCTTAAATCAATTGCTGTAAAAGAATTGGAACTTATTTTCATCTTATGACTCTACTCACTCATTAGGCAAAGACGTCTTCGCTTGCTATGAGGGAGAGAGTTATGGGCAACGTGGCATACGCGCTGCAACAACCAACAACAATGGATCACTACATGAGTGACAACCAGCAAACGGATCAGCAATTGGTTAGCCGTGTACAGAAGGGCGACCGCCGGGCTTTTGATCTGTTAGTGATTAAATATCAAGCTAAAATTTTATCTTTGATTAGTCGTTTTGTTTACGATTCTTCAGAGTGTCAGGATGTTGCGCAAGAGGCTTTTATTAAGGCCTACCGTGCATTGCCTAATTTTCGAGGAGATAGTCAGTTTTATACCTGGCTGTACCGCATTGCAGTGAATACTGCAAAAAATTATTTGGTCAGTCGAGGGCGTAAAACCCCTACTCATGATATTGATCCAGAAGATGCGGAAAACTTTTCTGAGGAAGCGGCGTTTCGTGATAGTGCTACACCAGAGCGCATATTACAGCGAGACCGTTTGAAAGAGGTGGTTTTCGCCGCGATTGCTGAGTTGCCTGAGGAGTTGCGTATTGCCGTATCGTTAAGGGAACTTGATGGCATGAGTTATGACGAAATCGCTGAGGTTATGGATTGTCCGATTGGTACAGTACGCTCGCGAATTTTCCGTGCTCGCGAGGCGATTGAAAAGAAAATGCAACCTTATTTAGAAGCCAGTGCCTAAGCAATAGAAGTGTTGGGAAGTCTCACACTACCGTAATTGGAGAGAAATATGACAGATAGAAATAAAGAATCCTTATCGGCGCTGATGGATGGTGAAGCAGACGAATTAGAGATCCGTCGCGTGCTAAATCAGTTAGAAAAAGATGATGAGTTAACCGAAAGTTGGAAAAATTATCATCTTGTAGGTTCGCTAATGCGTGACGAAAGTATTGATCGTATCGACCTGACGCAAGGTATTAATAGCGCTTTAGATGGCGAAGATGTGTTTAATCCAGTGCCAGTGACATCAGACTCTCAAGTTGATAGTGCGTTGGATAAAGTGAGCGCTTCCCGTGCTCAGTGGTACAAGCCATTAACGTCGATAGCCGTAGCGGCCTCGGTGACTTTTGCTGTATTAATTGGGGTGCAGTCGATAGAGCCTAATGACGGCTTGGGATTAGCGGATTCAAATGCATTGCCAGTATTGCAAAGTAAGCAGGGTGAGTTAACCGCGTCGAATTTGTCATTAGAGGAACAGCAGCAATTAGAAGCGGCTCAGCAGCAGCTACAAGAATATGTATTACAAAATTCTGTAGATCCAAGCAATGAGAAAAAAGAAGGGGTATTGCCATTTGCTCGGGTGGTTGAATTTCAAAGCCAAGGCAAATAATGATTAAATCACGTATGATCTGCTGAAAGTTTTTGAGTGATTAATATGATTGAAGAGCAAGTAGTGGTAACTGAGATTACCCTTAATGGTGCTTGGGTAGAGGGTATACAGCAAAGTGCCTGTGGTAGTTGTAGTGCTAAAGCAGGCTGTGGCCAGCATGCTATGAGTCAGTTAGGTCGCAAAGTAACCCTTTGGTTAGGGTTTGATAATTCACTCACGGGTGATTTCAAGCAAGATCTTGAAGTTGGGCAGCAAATCGTTGTCGGCTTACCGGAAGGCGCTATTTTAAAAAGTACCTTGGTTTTATACGGGGTGCCGCTATTATCTTTAGTCCTTGGTGCCGTTATTGGTAATGCATTAGGTGGGGGGCTTGGTTCAATTTTTTCCGCGATTGTCGCTATGCTGCTAGGCTTTAAATTAGCGCGTTATTGGTCTGAAAAAAATAAGCAGCATTGGCAACCTCATTTTATTCGAAATTGTCCGTCTGCAGTGATGTCGTTTGATCGTCAATCCTTGATCAAAAGCACTAAGTGAATATACGATAAAATGATTAATTAATAGGAATCTTACTTAATATGATGAAGCAAAACCCTAATTCGATAAATGTGAAAGCTATTATTTATTCGACTCTTTGGTTATGTCTCAGCTTAATAAGCACCACTAGCCAAGCCTCCTTACCCGATTTTACTGAACTGGTAGAAGAAACGTCTCCATCCGTCGTGAATATTGCTACCGTAAAACACAGCAATCAATACGGCTCCATGTCTGAGCGCTACAATATTCCTCAGCAAGTTCCTGATCTCTTTAGGCACTTCTTCGGCCAGCCTGGGCAAGGTCGTGGACAGTCGCCTCAACAAGAAAAATCATCACTGGGTTCTGGATTTATAATTTCTGCAGATGGTTATATTCTAACCAATAATCACGTGGTGCATGGTGCTGACGAGATAATAGTACGGCTTAGTGATCGTCGTGAATTAGAGGCGCGATTAATTGGTGCTGATGTACGTGCGGACTTGGCTTTATTAAAGGTACAAGCAACAGGCTTGCCTCGAGTAGAGCTTGGTGATTCCGATAAATTAAAAGTGGGTGAATGGGTATTAGCCATTGGTTCACCTTTTGGTTTTGATTATTCAGTTACTGCTGGCATTGTCAGTGCGAAAGGGCGCAGCTTACCCAATGAAAGTTATGTGCCCTTTATTCAAACCGATGTTGCTATTAACCCGGGTAACTCCGGTGGGCCCTTGTTCAACCTAGAGGGGGAAGTGGTCGGTATCAATTCGCAAATCTATACCCGCTCTGGTGGATTTATGGGGGTTTCGTTTGCAATACCAATCAGTGTGGCAATTGACGTTGCCGAGCAATTAAAAGATAAAGGAAAGGTGAGCCGAGGTTGGTTGGGCGTTGTGATTCAAGAGGTTAATAAAGATTTAGCGGAATCATTTGGTCTTGCTCAAGCTAAGGGAGCATTGGTAGCACAATTAGTTCCAGGTAGCCCGGCTGAATTGGGTGGGTTGCAAAGTGGCGATATTATCACCGCGTTTAATGGCCAAGAAATAAACCTTTCCAGTGATTTGCCGCACCGAGTAGGGCGAATTAAACCGGGTAGCAAAGCAAAGCTCAATATTGTGCGTAATGGCAAGTCGAAAGTCATCACGTTAAAAATCGGAGCATTACCGGATGGTGATGGTCAAAAATTAGGTGTGATACCGCAGAAACCAGCTGAACAAGAAAACCGCTTAGGCATCGTTGTCTCCGCATTGAGTGCTCAGCAAGAGAGAAATTATGGTCCAGGAGTTGTGGTATCAAAAGTTATTAATGGTCGAGCAGGCGCCATGGCTGGGCTTGTTCAAGGCGATGTGATTTCGATGATTTATGGTGAGAGAATAGCCTCATTAGCTGATTTTAATCGTATCGTAGCGGCACTACCAAGCAAACGCTCGGTACCCATGCAAATTGTTCGTCGTGGTTCGGCGATGTTCATCCCTTTACGAATGAGTGAATAATAAGGTAGAAATAATAGGGCTATCGTACGATCTTCATAGCCTTATTTCCCCATATCTAGTAGACTCCAGCGCTATTTAATCGTTGTCTGTGACAGGTATTCTTTGGTGAGTAAGCTTAACCATATTCGTAACTTCTCTATTATTGCCCATATTGACCATGGTAAATCCACTCTGGCTGACCGTTTTATTCAGCACTGTGAGGGCTTATCCGCTCGTGAGATGCAAGCTCAAGTGCTTGATTCCATGGATATCGAACGTGAACGTGGGATCACCATTAAGGCTCAAAGCGTAACCTTAGATTATAAGGCTTTAGACGGTGAAACGTATCAGTTGAACTTTATTGATACCCCTGGTCACGTTGATTTTAGCTACGAAGTATCGCGTTCTTTAGCGGCTTGTGAAGGTGCCTTATTGGTAGTCGACGCTGCACAAGGCGTTGAAGCACAATCCGTTGCCAACTGTTATACCGCGATTGAGCAAGGGCTTGAAGTTGTCCCTGTATTAAATAAGATGGATTTGCCCCAGGCGGATCCAGATCGAGTCGCTGAAGAAATCGAAGAAATTATCGGTATCGATGCGATGGATGCGGTTCGTTGTTCAGCCAAGAGTGGCCTGAATGTAGAAGGCGTATTAGAAGAAATTGTTAAGCTAATTCCTGCTCCTGATGGCGATCCAGAAGGTCAATTGCAGGCCTTAATTATCGACTCATGGTTTGACCCTTATTTAGGGGTTGTCTCCTTAGTGCGTATTACCAATGGTACGTTACGAAAAGGCGATAAAATTCGCATGAAATCGACTGCTCGTGATCATGGTGCTGATGGTGTGGGTATCTTTACACCTAAGCGTAAAGATACGGGAATCCTTCGTGCTGGTGAAGTAGGCTACATGGTTGCTGGCATTAAAGACATTCATGGTGCACCTGTGGGGGATACGATTACCCATACTAAGACACCTGAAGTTGAATCATTACCTGGCTTTCAAAAAGTTAAACCGCAGGTTTATGCCGGTCTATTCCCAATTAGCTCCGACGATTTTGAAAATTTCCGTGATGCACTCGATAAATTATCGTTGAATGATGCTTCTTTGTTCTTCGAACCTGAAAGTTCAGATGCACTAGGTTTTGGCTTCCGCTGTGGCTTCTTAGGCATGCTGCATATGGAAATTATTCAGGAGCGTCTAGAACGCGAATACAATCTGGATTTGATTACCACAGCGCCGACGGTGATTTATCAAGTTGTTAATCGCAAAGGGGAGATTATTGAAATTGATAACCCTTCTAAACTTCCAGATCCTGGCACCATTGAAGAAATGCTGGAGCCGATTGCCGATGTGAATATTCTTGTACCGCAAGAGTTTTTAGGTAACGTAATTTCTTTGTGTGTCGGTAAGCGTGGCCTGCAAAAAGATATGCAGTATGTAGGTAATCAAGTTTCACTAACGTATCAAATCCCGATGGCTGAAGTAGTGATGGATTTCTTCGATCGCTTAAAATCGGTGAGCCGTGGTTTTGCATCACTAGATTATAGCTTCAGTCATTTCTCTCAGGCGCCACTAACGCGCTTGGACATTTTAGTGAATGGTGAGCGAGTAGATGCTTTAGCCGTTATTTTGCACACCGATAACGTACGCAGTCGTGGCCGCGCGTTAACAGAAAAAATGAAAGAGCTGATTCCTCGCCAAATGTACGACGTGGCGATTCAGGCGGCTATGGGCGCGCAAGTGGTTGCTCGTACCAACATTAAAGCGATGCGTAAAAACGTAACCGCTAAATGTTATGGTGGTGATGTGAGTCGTAAGAAGAAGCTATTGCAGAAACAGAAAGAAGGTAAAAAACGTATGAAGCAGATCGGTAATGTGGAAATTCCACAATCTGCTTTCCTTGCCGTCCTTAAGGTAGATGATTAATTATGTTTCAGTATCACTTGAAAACTAAGCAGGGGGGAGCGTCATTTATCTCGATCCTCGCCTTTTTAGTATTATTAGGCTTCTCGTTGAACTTCCTTGTGCGAATTTTTGGCATGCATTGGGATGATCGCTTGTTGGTGAGTATCCTTGATGGCTTACCAGAAGTGATCACTCGTGATACGAGCGAAAAAGAAGTACGAAAGTTAATTAATAATCGTCTTGATATGAATCGCTTACGTAGCATACCGACCAATGAATTGGTTATTACAAAGCATAAAGGCGAGATCAAAATGATCTGGCAATATGAGCGTCGTGAGCATGTGATGTCGAATGTTGATATCGCGTTAACTTTTAATCACGAGTACAGTTTTTAAGCCGTGAATAATCCATTATTAAAGCTTAGTCAGCGTATTGACTACACCTTTCGCGATACTTCATTAATTGAGTTGGCGTTAACGCATCGTAGTTGCGGTGGTAAAAATAACGAGCGCTTAGAATTTTTGGGCGACTCCATTGTGAACTTGGTAATTGCGGAGGCTTTATTTCTAAAGTTTCCCGCAGCAAAAGAAGGCAAATTAAGCCGGTTGCGAGCTCGCATGGTGAAAGGGGTTACCTTAGCTGAATTAGCCCGTGACTTTGGTCTCGGGGATTTTCTGCATCTGGGTACCGGGGAAATGAAAAGTGGCGGTCATCGACGTGAATCGATCTTAGCCGATACAGTAGAAGCGATTATCGGTGCTATTTATCTAGATTCGGATATGGCGACGGTTAAGACAAAGATTTTACAATGGTATCAATCTCGTTTAGATGCCCTGAGTCTTGATGACCCTTTAAAAGATCCGAAAACGCGCTTGCAGGAATATCTGCAAGGCAAGCAGCTACCATTACCTAAATACGATGTAATGAGCATTGAAGGCAGTGCTCATGAGCAACTATTTACTATTAGCTGCAATATTAAAGAATTAGAAAATACAATCGTTGGCCAGGGTGGCAGTCGACGTATCGCAGAGCAAGAAGCAGCCGGACAAGCTTTAAAGCAATTAGGCATTAGCCTAGATCTTGGTGAGGAATAGTCGCTATGGAAAATGAAGTGAGTAGTGAGCGTTCTGGGTATGTTGCTATTGTTGGGCGACCCAATGTCGGTAAGTCTACGTTATTGAATTTAATCCTTGGGCAAAAGCTCAGTATTACCTCGCGTAAGCCACAAACGACCCGCCATCAAATTTTGGGGATTAAGACAGAAGATGATGTTCAAATTGTCTATGTTGATACGCCAGGCATGCATGAAAATCACGATAAGGCTCTAAACCGTTACATGAATAAAGCCGCACAAACGGCGGTTAAAGATGTCGATGCTATCGTCTTCATGATTGATCGAACTAAGTGGACCAGCGAAGATGATATGGTTTTGAAGTCTTTGCAGTATGTTAAATGCCCAGTCATTTTAGCGGTAAATAAGGTTGATTTCTTAGCCGATAAAGAAGATTTATTGCCTTATTTACAGAAACTGGATGAAAAGGGGAAGTTCGCCCATATCGTCCCAATGAGTGCGAAATCTGGTCATAATGTTGAGCGACTAGAGAATATTATTACCAGTTTCATTCCGCAAGGAATGCACTTTTATCCTGAAGATCAAATTACCGATCGCAGTTCTCGCTTTCTTGCGGCGGAATTGGTTCGTGAAAAAATCATGCGTCAATTGGGTGATGAATTACCGTATTCTATGACGGTTGAAATCGAAGAGTTCCGCTATGAAGATAGCTTGCTGGTAATCAGTGCGGCCATCTTGATTGATCGTCAAAGCCAAAAGCGAATTATCATTGGTGAAAAGGGCAGTCGTATTAAGCAGATTGGCCGTGATGCACGTTTGGATATGGAAGAAATGTTTGATTGCAAAGTGATGCTGAATACTTGGGTTAAAGTAAAAGCGGGCTGGGCAGACAGTGAGCGAGCTCTAAAAAGCTTAGGATATGATGGCTTAGATTAATCGCTATTTGTTTGGAAGTGAGACGAGTATGTCGGTGGGTTTAAATCAAGGGTCTTCTTCAATAGACCTCAGTACTTCAATACCGACATTTTATGTTTTACATCGTAAACCTTATCGAGAAAATAGCCAGATACTCGATCTCTTTTGTGAAAAACAAGGACGTTTTTCAGCGCTTTATCGAGTTAATAAGAAACACCCTCCTTTGCAACCTTTTATTCCTTATCAGATACAATTTTCCGGTCGTGGAAATTTAAAGTATTGCCAGCACGTCGAAGCAAACTATTGCAACCAGTCAGAATTAAAAGGCCATAACTTAAAAGGTAAAAATCTCTATTGTGGGTTTTATCTTAATGAGCTGATCATGCGTTTGACTTGGCAGGATGAGCCGCAGGCTGATTTATTCAAAGTCTATCAGCAAACTTTGCAAGGCTTGTTACAGCTGGATAACGATCAGCAATCAGAACCTTTCCTACGACGCTTTGAATTTCATTTATTAGCCATTTTGGGCTACCAATATAATTGGCTGCAAGATAGTGATTGTCGAGATATCCAACCTGAGCAGTATTATAATTTTGATCCCCATGCCGGCTTCAACTGTATAAATGCTGAAGCTTATGGTGTAAATAGGGATTCTAGGGGGCAGCAAGGTTTTTCTGGGGCGGCTATATTGGCCATTGCAGCGGATAATTGGCAGCATGAATTGAGTTGGCAAGTTGCTAAACAAGTCGCTAGACTTGCGTTAAAACCATTATTAGGGGATAAACCTCTAACCAGTCGTGAGCTGTTTCAACGTTTATAACTTTTTTATTTATAACGTAAATAGCGTGATATTTATTTTGAATTTTTAGGTGATGATTGTGGCAAAAGCACGAGTTTTATTAGGGGTAAATATCGACCATGTAGCAACGCTACGACAAGCGCGTGGAACTCGCTATCCTGATCCTGTGCAAGCGGCACTGGTTGCTGAAGAAGCGGGGGCCGATGGCATTACCATTCATCCTCGAGAAGATCGCCGACATATCCAGACTCGTGATGTTTATGTATTAAAGGAAGTCTTAAATACCCGAATGAATCTTGAAATGGCGGTGACTGAAGCTATGTTAGAGTTGGCCGAAGAAGTTGAGCCTGAGCATTGCTGTCTAGTGCCTGAGAAGCGTGAAGAGCTGACAACAGAAGGCGGATTAGACGTTGTGGGTAATGAAGCCGCCATCAAAGCGGCTTGTGATCGATTAGCGGTGATAAATAGTGAAGCGTCTCTTTTCATCGACGCCGATAAAGCACAAATTGATGCGGCTGTGCGTTGTGGTGCGCCAGCGATTGAAATTCATACTGGTGCTTATGCTGATGCTGAAACGACAGAGCAGCAAGACCGCGAATTAGAAATTTTGAAAGAGGGAATTGCTTATGCGCTTTCCAAGGGCCTAATTGTTAATGCAGGACATGGATTACATTACCACAATGTTGAAGCGATTGCGGCGATTGAGGGTATAAACGAACTGAATATTGGCCATAGCATTATAGCTCGTGCTGTATTTGTCGGATTGAAAGACGCGGTAAAAGAAATGCGTGATTTGATACGTGTGGCTCAGGCTTAGAATTTTTATGCGTTTTCTTTTGCAAGGTTTTTGTCTTGAGTATTAAAGGTATTGGTACTGATTTACTCGATCAGAAGCGTATCGAAAAAGTGATTGGTCGCCACAATGAACGTTTCTCTCAACGTATTTTGACGGCTCAAGAATTACTTGTTTGGCAGCAGCGAGGATTTTCGGTTAACTATTTGGCTAAGCGCTTTGCCGCGAAAGAAGCTATTGCTAAAGCATTAGGCACAGGGATCGCGCAGGGCGTTGGCTTTCAGCAGATGAATATCACCTCTGATGAAGCAGGCAAGCCTATTGTGACCTTGACTGGACAGGCGCTTGTGCGAATGCAAGCAATGGGCGCTGAGCAGGTATTATTGAGTTTAAGTGATGAAGGCGAGTTGATTCTCGCCTTCGCTGTTTTAAGCTAATTCTTTTTCTATTTCGGCGAGTTTTTCTTGCCAATCATTTTCTTGCGCCCACTGCTGTAAGCGGATAATTGATTTTATCGCTAATTGATACAGCTCTTCGCAATCGACTAAATCACGGTTTTTTAATCCGGTTTCTAACTGCTCCATAGTATGCATTAGGCAAGGCGTCCCGCAGTAGCGCGTCGCGCCATGGATTTTATGAATACGTTCTAATAAGGGTTCATGTTGTTGACCTTGCCATAAACTCTGTAATTCCAGTAAATCATCGGTGAGGCCCTCCAATAGCATGGAGAACATGTCGCTAGCGAGATCTAATTTATTATTGGCCAGTCTCATTGAATAGTGTGGATCAAAAATAACGCATTCTTTATCTTCAACAACAGCAGCAACTTTTTCGTTTGGGATCGCAACCGGGTCACTCGAAGTTTGAGTGGTATCTAGGATGAGCGGTACGTGTTCTTGTATAGCTTTAGGTGGGTTGTCTTCGCGGCACTGGTAACCTGTCCAACGTTCAATGCATTGCATTAATTGATCATTATTAATAGGTTTAGTTTGATAATCATTCATACCGACTTGTAAGATTTTATCTTTTTCGTCAGCGATGGCATGAGCGGTTAGCGCAATGATCGGTAACTCTTTAGCGGTTCTCTTTTGTCGAATTAACTGAGTCGCTTCTAAACCATTCATCCCTGGCATCTGGATGTCCATGAGAATCATATTGACATCTTCTTGCTCAAGTTTAAGCAATGCTTGAGGGCCTGAATCTGCGGCTATGACTTTAATGCCCATATCTTCTAATAAGACTTTGACTAATTTTAAATTCGCTTCGTTATCATCGACCGCTAATATTGTAGGGGCGGGCATAGCAATTTTATTAATCAGAGGATCTTTTATAATTTCTTTCCCTAAGCTTTGACATAGCGTTTGGAAGAGCTGCCCACTTTGAAGCGGCTTTGCAAGGCATTGATAGGCTCCGAGTTTCTGAGCATATTCAAGTTCTTCAGAAACAGCACTGTTGACTAAGGCAATGATGGGGATGTTATAGCTATTGACCTGTTTGAATAACTTAACCGTACTTGTTTGATAGAGTTCTTTGCGGCTTAAACCTATGATGACGGCGTCAGCAGGGTCACCATTTTGATGCTTGCGAAGCAGTGATTGCAGTAATATATCGATGTTGTCAGTATCGCTATAGCGCACGTGCCATTGCTCTAATAAATGAGTAATACTTAAGCGAGTACTAGAAGCTGACTCGAGAATTAATATTTGCTGACCTTTAAGTTCCTGTAGAGGCAAAGCTTGCTGGCGTGATTTCTTTAATGTCACAGAAAATGCGAACGTTGCACCTTCCCCCTCGGCGCTAGTGACACCAATATCTCCCTGCATGGCTTTAACCAAGTGCTGGCTAATCACAAGCCCTAACCCAGTGCCGCCGAATTGACGACTGGTGCTAGAATCAGCTTGGCTAAAGGCGCGGAATAATTTATCTTTTTGTTCGTCGTTCAAGCCGATGCCGGTATCGGTAATTTCAAACTTCACATTGGCTTGGTTAATATCTTCGTCCAAAATTAGCACGCGAACGGTAATATTTCCCTGTGGGGTAAATTTAATCGCATTTGATATCAGGTTGGTGAGTACCTGTTTGATACGCAGAGGATCACCGGTTAAATATTGTGGTACATCTGAATAAATTAGGCTAACTAGCTCCAAGGATTTTTTATGCGCTTCGGGCGCATTAATCGTTAATACGTCTTCTAGAACTTCTCGCACATTGAAATCAATATTTTCAAGTACCAATTTACCCGCATCGATCTTGGATAAATCAAGAATGTCGTTAATGATGGTTAACAGCCCGTTGGCTGATTTTTCAATGGTATTGAGGTGATCGGTTTTACGTTGGTCGCTTTGATCTTTCAACAAGATGCGAGTAAAACCTAAAATTCCATTCAGGGGTGTGCGGATTTCATGACTGATGTTAGTTAAAAATTCAGACTTAATACGGCTACCTTCCAAGGCTTCTTTGCGCGCCATGTCTAATTCAATGTTTTGAATCTCAATGGTTTCTAACGTTTCGCGAATATCATGGGTTGCTTGCTCAATATTTTGCTGATGTTCCGCTTTTGTGCGTTGAATCGCGATGGCCATGGCATTGATTCCAGATGCCAGAGTTTGGAATTCGTCGCCACTATTTACGTGAACCCGACTATCGATTTTGCCATCACTGATCTTATCAACGCAGTCGACCATATCTTGAATCGGGTTTGAGATATTACGACTCATACGCACTGCAAGAATTAAGCATAAGATAAGAGTTGTAATGACGGTGGCTATACTGGTGGCTAAGTGCTGGTATTTTGCAATCTGGGTATTGGAGAGAGACATCTCAATTTCCACCCAGCCGAGTAAGTCTTGACTGATATTTTGCTGTTTATAGAGTGGCTCACTGCTAATTTCACCGATGTTTATATTCTGGGCAAAAATCGGTGCTTTAATTCGAAGGCTAATGTTGGTTTGAGATAATTGCAGCTGGCTATCTTTTAATTGCGTATTACCAATGTAGTTACTCACCATTTTAGGCCCTGCATGGGCTAATACTTGACCGTCTTTATTTAATATTCGCGCTGATCTTAAGTCGCGTTCTTCTAATAAATTATTAGTGAGGTTCTGTAATAAAGGGGTATTACCTGAAATGACACCAAACTCAGAAGTGGGAGCGGCTTGCTTAGCAATGGCTAGTCCTCTTTCTTGCAGCAATAAATCTAAATCGCTCATTCTTTGAACAATGAAGAAGCCACCTAAAAATAGTGAAACAATTAGGCCAGGTAATAAAACCAAGGCCAAAATTCGATTTTGTAACTTCCAGTTTTTCATGGGATGTCCATTTCTACGCTGTTTTTATAAAAATTTGCGCTTTAGCATAAGTTAATTTCGATTCGATATTACAAATCGGATAGAATCAGGATTAAAATCCATATCTTTAGTTATATATAAAACTCATCGCTACGCTTTGTTAACGATAGGACGCAATTGTGAGCAACATTGTATACCCAACGATAGATGCATGCATCGGTCAGACACCATTAGTTCGCTTGCAGCGCTTAAATGAAGGCAGCAGTAATACTATTTTATTAAAGCTTGAGGGCAATAACCCTGCGGGATCGGTGAAAGATCGTGCCGCGTTAAGCATGATTGTTAAAGCCGAGCAAAGGGGCCATATTCAAGCGGGTGATACCTTAATTGAAGCGACCAGTGGTAATACGGGGATTGCTTTGGCGATGGTAGCGGCGATTAAAGGCTATCGCATGGTTTTAATCATGCCCGATAATTTAAGCATGGAGCGTCGATGGGCGATGCAGGCTTATGGTGCAGAGCTCATTTTGGTGACCAAAGAAGAGGGGATGGAAGGAGCCAGAGACCTAGCGCTCACGATGGAGGCAGAAGGGAAAGGTAAGGTCTTAAATCAGTTTGGTAACGATGATAATCCTTTAGCTCATTATGAAACGACCGGACCTGAGATTTGGCAACAAACCCAGGGTCAAATTACTCATTTTGTCAGCGCGATGGGGACAACGGGGACAATTATGGGAACTTCTCATTTCCTCAAAGAAAAAAACAACGAGATTCAAATTGTCGGCCTTCAGCCCCAAGAAGGCGCGAGTATTCCAGGGATTCGTCGCTGGCCTAAAGAATATATGCCAACGATTTTTGATGCTTCTCGAGTCGACCAGGTCATCGATATTGGTCAACAAGATGCAGAGCAAACGATGAAGGCATTGGCAACCAAAGAGGGGATCTTTTGCGGAGTCTCTTCAGGTGGCTCGGTGGCGGGGGCTTTACAACTTAGCCAGCAAGTTGAGAATGCGATCATAGTCGCGATTATTTGTGATCGTGGAGATCGCTATTTATCAACGGGTGTCTTCGCTTAGCTATTTACTGCGTGTATTCACTCTGAGTATTCCTGTTAAGAAATGTAAGGGCAATTGAAATCATTTTAATCGCCCCCATTTAACCGCAAACGCTTAAATTTGTAGGCCATTGTGAAAAGAACACTGACGTTAACCGTGCATGATCTTGCATCAGACGGACATGGCATCGCACGCTCAGGGCGCGATGTGTATTTTATTCCCGGAGCCTTGCCAGGGGAAACCGTGGTTGCTGAAATGCTTGAACGTAAGCGCAAGATTTGGTACTGCCGTATTGTCTCGTTTGAGCAAACCAGTGAACATCGAATTGATCCCCCATGTCCTCATTATAAACGCTGTGGGGGCTGTGACCTGCAGCATCTAGAATACTCCCAACAAGTTGTGCTTAAGCAGCAAAGAGTTACCCGTGAACTTAGTCGCCAAGGCATAGAGGTTGAGCACTGGGATGCTCCATTAATCGCGTCAGATCAACAGTGGCATTATCGTCGTAGAGCGCGGTTAGGGATTCGTTATAATAAAGCTAACCAAGAAGTCTTTGTTGGTTTTCGTGAGAGTAATAGCAAGCATCTTACCAATATTGATGTTTGCCCCGTCTTAGTAGAGCATCCCGCGCTTGATTGGAAAGCTTGGCGTAGCCGTCTTATCCAGCTAGAAGGCATTACGCGCTTTACTCATATTGAAGTGCTACAAGCCAGTCAGCGTCTCGTATTAGTTTTTCGGGTATTGAAAAAATTAACTGCGAATGACCGCAAGAAATTACAATTATGGGCGGCGGAACTGGCCATTGATATCTACATCCGCCCCGATGATGAACAGCCTTTAGAGTCCATTAATGAAGTCATTAGCCCTTTGACTCATAACGTTTTAGGGCATGAGCTTTCGATACACCCTGATTATTTTGTTCAAGTTAATTCCCAGGTTAACCAGTTGATGGTGGCGGAAGCGAAATCTTGGCTAGGGGCAGAAGCGGGCTCTCATGTATGGGATTTGTTTGCGGGTCATGGAAATTTTTCTGTTCCTCTTGCCGAAGATTGTATCGTTGATGCAGTGGAAGTGAGTGATGAAATGGTGCAAGCCATTGAATTACATGCGCGACAATTGGGCGCAAACCAACCTCAGGGCTCTGATCAGGATCGAGGCTTGGTCGCGCATAAAGCGGACTTGTCAAATAGCGACAGTTTGTCATCCTTGCCTGATCCTGACTATGTCTTATTAGATCCGCCTAGAGCGGGTGCTAGTGCCTGTATGGTGGAGTTGATTGCTCGCAAAGCTAAACGAATGGTTTATGTTTCCTGCGACCCAGCGACGTTGGCACGAGATTTGAAGACACTCAGTGACGATTTTGATGTTGAGCGCATTACAGTTTTAGACATGTTTCCTCATACCCATCATATCGAAACTATGGTGTTATTGGTGCCTGCGAATAAAACTCGCCAGGGCCGTAAAAAGATGATGAATGATCGATTGAAAACCCAAAGTAGCAAACAGGTTAAGATTCAGGGCCTGAAAAATACCAAAGAGAAAGGAGCATCTCGTGGTAAAAGTAAGAGATGATCAGCCTTTAAAGCATGACGGTAAGGTTAATGTTGATGCTTGGTTGGATAAAATTTGTACCGAAGCGGATATTTTAGAGCCGGAAAAACTGCGCCATGCGTTGGTTGTAGCCAAAATTATCGCCGAGGATGCGGTCGAAAATAGTACTTTCTGGACCATCGATAGTGCCCAGATGGGACTCGAGATGGCGCAGATCTTAGCGGAACTGCAGCTTGATGAAGCCTCTATCTTAGCTGCGATTCTTTATCGTGCCGTACGAGAAGGGCGTTTATCTTTAACCCAAGTACGTAAAGACTTTGATGATGAAGTTGCGACCCTGATCGAAGGGGTTTTACGTATGGCCGCGATCAGCGCTATTCAGAATACTTCTGAAGAGTCGGTATTGGGGCAGCGGGAAGCTCAAGTCGATAACTTACGTAAAATGCTAGTCTCGATGATCGATGATGTGCGGGTTGCACTCATTAAATTAGCGGAAAGAACCGCGGCGATTCGTGCGGTAAAAGATGCACCAGAAGAAAAGCGCATCAAAGTGGCGCAAGAAGTCTTTAACATCTATGCCCCTCTGGCTCACCGTCTAGGTATTGGTCATTTAAAATGGGAATTGGAAGATGTTTCTTTTCGCTATTTAGAGCCATTAGCATATCAAAAAATTGCCACCTTATTAGATGAAAAAAGGCTAGCGCGCCAAGACTACATTGCAGATGTAGTCGCAACGTTAACCAATGAGCTAGAAGGTTCGGGTATTGAATGTGAAGTAAATGGCAGAGCGAAACACATTTACAGTATCTGGCGCAAAATGAAGCGTAAGAACATAGAGTTTTCTCAAGTATACGATGTGCGTGCGGTTAGAATTTTAGTGCCGTCACTACGAGATTGTTATGCCTCTTTAGGGATTATTCACTCCTTATGGCGTCATATTCCTCATGAGTTTGATGATTACATTGCCAATCCAAAAGAAAATGGCTATCAGTCATTACATACCGCGGTTATTGGTCCGGAAAGCAAGGGTATGGAAGTTCAGATTCGTACCCAAGAGATGCATGAAGATGCCGAATTAGGTGTCTGTGCCCATTGGAAATATAAAGGCACAGATACCAATGCGAAAGATCAAGCGTATGAGCAAAAAATCGCTTGGTTACGACAAGTTGTTGAATGGCATGAAGAGATTGGTGATTTACCGGAATTGATGACGGATTTACGTTCTGATATTAACCCAGATCGTATTTATGTTTTCACCCCAGAAGGCCACGTAGTAGATTTACCTCCCAGCGCGACGCCGATTGATTTCGCTTATCGCGTTCATACCGAAATTGGCCATTGTACTCGTGGAGCGAAAGTAAACGGTCGTATTGTGCCGCTGACTTATCAGCTTAAAACCGGCGAACAGGTGGAAATTTTAACCAGTAAAGAGGCTCGCCCGAGTCGCGACTGGTTGAATCAAGATTCTGGGTATATCAATACAGCGCGTGCACGAGCAAAAGTTGCTCACTGGTTCAAACTTCAAGCAAAAGATACCAATCAAGAAGAAGGCCGCCAGCTATTAATGCGTGAGCTTGATCGTCTTGATCTCGCTCGTCAGCCGTTATCGGAAGTCGCAAATGCGATGAATATGAAAAGTGCCGAGGATCTTTTTGCCGGCATTGGAGCGGGTGATGTTCGCTTAGGTCAGGTTGTCAGTTATATCTTGCGCCAAGCGGAAATTAAGCAACCGCAACAAGAGTTGCCCTTATTAAAACCCAGTACTAAGCCTGAATCGAATGATGATATTAGTATTCAAGGGGTTGGCCATTTATTAACTCAAATAGCCAATTGCTGTCAGCCTGTACCGGGTGATGATATTTCAGGTTATGTTACTTTGGGTCGTGGGGTAAGCGTTCATCGCCAAGACTGCGACAATCTATTGCATCTTGAAATGACTGAGCCGCAGCGAATTATTGAAGTCAGTTGGGGTGGTAAAGCGACTCAAATGTATCCGGTTGATGTTGATATTAGTGCCTATGATCGAACCGGCTTATTAAGAGACGTCAGTTTAGTATTAGCGGATAGTGAGGTTAATGTTGTGGCGGTCAGTACTAAGTCAGAGCAGAAAGATCACCTAGCTCATATGCAAATAACCGTTGAAATAGACAGTTTGTCTAAATTAGGCCGAGTACTGAATAAGCTCAATCAGTTGCCTAATGTATTGACGGTACGCCGTTCTCGCACGCACAGCTGAAATTAAAGAAGTAATAGAATGACGAAGCAATACGAACTGGCTGATTTGTTATATTTGATGCAGCGTTTGCGTGACCCCGAAACGGGTTGTCCTTGGGATATTAAACAAAATTTTGCCAGTATTATTGCGCACACTCTTGAAGAAGCGCATGAAGTTGCGGATGCAATCGATCAACAAGATTGGCCCCACTTAGAAGAGGAACTTGGAGATTTATTATTTCAAGTTATCTTTTATGGCCAATTAGGCCATGAACAATCTCTGTTTGACGTTCCCTCTGTCATTGATGGCTTAGTGACTAAATTGATTCGACGTCATCCCCATGTTTTTCCCGGAGGGGATTTGAAGGCCAAGCGTGCCCTTGATGCTTGTCCAAGTGAAACTGAGATAAAAGCACAATGGCAGGTCATTAAAGCACAAGAGAAAGCACTTAAAAGTCAGAAGAAAGGCGCTTCATCGGGAAAGAAAAGCCGAATTGAATTGGTGGATTATTTACAAGACATACCGGCCACGTTGCCGGCTTTAACCCAAGCCGAAAAAATTCAGAAAAAAGTGTCTTCACGAGGATTTGATTGGTCTGAAATCGAAGGGGTTATCGCTAAAGTTCGTGAAGAGTTGCAAGAGGTAGAAGATGAAATTGCTATCGCAGACCCTGAGCGATTACAGCATGAAATTGGCGACTTGATCTTTGCGGCGGTTAATCTGGCAAGGCACCTAGGTATTCAGCCTGAGCAAGCCCTAGGGGCTGCTAATCGACGCTTTAGTGAGCGCTATAGTATTGCGGCGCGATCTTTAGAGTCTGCTGGCCGTAAACTCGAACTGAGCAATCCAAATCAAGTGTCGGCACAAGAAATGGAAGCTGCATGGGATGATGCGAAACGCACACACCCCCAGTTAATTGCTCAACTGTCATCAGCAGCTAATGATGATGACTAATTTCTACATTGGTTGGTCATGTATATTTATCAGTGAGCAGATGCATTTTTGGCGTCATTGATTTGCTTTAAATGCTTACGGGTTAAATTTAAAAATTTAGGAGTAGGGCCTATATCTGCATACATTGGGTCACCTTCTTCATCACGGGCGACGATTTCTTTTCCCGCAACGTAGGGGAAACTACTCGTAACTTCATTTAAAGCACTACTGATGAGATCCCTTAATAAATTTTCTTGCGGGTATTTAGGAAACATCTCAGACAAGGCTTCTAATCGAGCGGCATCTTCTACAGACAATTTAATTTTATAGCCTTCTTCATTGAGTTGGCCGGCAAATTCTTTTTCCCAATATTGCATCAATTTATTTAGCTTCATATCTTGCTCTTCAAATATTTCCTATGTGATTTAATTCTAGACGTAAAAAATGACCTTATGTTCAATAATAACAAAGTGTTACTAAACTATTTTTAATTCCAGGCTGGCTTGAAGTCAGCGCGCAAAATTTCAGCAATAGCGGCTATTGAAAGTGGTCAATCTGCCGATTAAGCAGTAGATTGAATAGAATTGTTTTAAGCTATAAATTGATTTATAGATTGGCTAATTATCCCGAGTTAGATAAAGGACACTATTATGTCGCAATTGGATCCGCTATTAAGAGATAAAGTTCGTAATCTAGGGCAAGTTCTAGGGAGGACGATTGCTGTTGATTGTGGAGAGAAGACATTCCAACTAATAGAACAAATCCGCAATCTTTCAAAGCAAGCACATAATGGTAGTGATGAAGATAAAGCAGAGCTCATTGGTTTACTAAAAGGCTTAAAAGATAACGAACTGGTTCCGGTTGCTCGAGGTTTTAGTCAGTTTTTGAATTTGGCCAATATTGCTGAGCAGCAGCATTCGTTAAGCTGGCGCCGTCAAGATGGTGATAATGATCCCCTCGATGGCATGTTAGATGATGTTTTTGATCGTATTTTAGCGCAGAACGAACGTGCTGATCTGGTTAACGAAGTGAATAAAATAGATGTTGAGCTGGTATTAACCGCGCATCCTACTGAAATTATTCGCCGTACATTAATTAAAAAATACGATGAGATCGTCGAGATATTACAAATACTGGATGATATTCGAGATGATCATCCTAAGCGTGACCGTTGTCATCCTGGAAAGCGTCAGATCTCTTCGAGAGGCACATCACGATATTTTTGTGACCGTGGAATGGATATTTACGTTGGCATTCACATTGGAGTACCTGCTTCGTGTCCTCACGTCACCAAAGCCCTTAAAATACATTACCAGCTTTTGCTCGCGATATTCTTGATTATTACGCCCACCTCATTGCCCCAGTCCGGGTGGTCGAAACCAAATCTAATGGTAAAAAAGTGGCTCGGTATATTGAGGGCAGCAAACCCGATCATTTGGCCCAGGCTGAAAATTACTGTACGGCGGCGATGTCAGCACCCGTGATCAAAACATCAACCACAAGCAGTCGAAGTGTGAGCATATCAGATTTATAAAAAGGAAGGCTCAAAATGTCAATTCAAAATAATATCTCTACGCCTCAATCTCTTTTAGAAGGAATTGAGGGGTTAACTATCGACTCCAAAAACTTTGTCTATGCTGGTGGGGTTAAAATCTGTCGCTTCGATCCCCAGCAACAAACTTTGCTGTTCTTTGATAAAGACCGGCGACGGTCTCAAAAACGTGGCAGCCGCGAGGTTTCCGTTCCCATCAATTGTTTTGTTAACCTTGACAAATACCATCATCTCGACTAAACTTTCCGTCATAGAAAACCTTCTTACAAGGTGAGTATATCGGGTAAGAAAGCCCCATCAAATTGATGGGGCTTTCTTTTTTTTGTTAAGGGAGTTCCCAAAAAAATAAAACTCCCAAAAGTATAAGGGTAACTTAAACTTTTGAGATAGATACCCCTCATAAGGAACTCCTTTAAGGCTTTTTTAGCTTTTTTGGGCTAGAGAAATCTTGGTGAATTGGTAGTTTTGGGAGCATTTAAA
>PJEL010001322.1_pt1 | contig 25631 bp, 21 predicted proteins | sample 1853271 | NCBI WGS metagenome assembly PJEL01 (sample SAMN08108733, study PRJNA415343) | Invertebrate metagenome, whole genome shotgun sequencing project. | host: Globobulimina | place: Sweden: Gullmar Fjord | collected 2015-08
ATGGCTCTACCGTAGTGCAGTCAGATATTTGAGGTAAGTATAGAATTTCTGACGGACTCAGAAATCCAGCGGTGCAAGTTAGAGGTGCAGAGGATCAGTAGTTAGTGAGATACCACTAGGTTCTCCTGTAAGTCATGCACGTAGTGATTCAGTGTTAGGGAACCAACGATGAGATGGCTCATCGTTGCAGTCAACAGTTATGTGACCCATTGTTGGGGCCAACATGGAGCCGACCTATCGTTGGGTGGAAATGCGTATAGCCGCCCCATCACTGGGGTACAGCAAATAGTTGACCCGACGTTGGGGCACAGCGCGTAGCTGATCTATTATTGGGGTGCAGCAGGTAGTTGACCCATCGTTGGGCTCAACGTAGGCGATTCAGTGTTAGGAGAGGAACGACTGAATGTAGTGTCGGTTTTGGAAATACCGACACTGTAGAGTAAAAATTTCCCCAGTCACTCAGTTGGGCTGTAATACATCCTTCTTCTTCTTGACGGCCATCCTGTACTATTTACTACTGCGTTACCACCGAAAAACGCATAGACTCTACCCGAATTCCCAACCCTTATCACTCTGCTGCAGCGTGTAACAGAGTAGTATTTTCTCGCAGCTCTCGTATTTGGATCAATAATACGAGGCTCTTCTTTCAACCGCCAACCGCTACACGACTATTAGGTAGTGTAGTAGTCAAACAACTAGCGTTATTCACTATGTTACAATCCTTTCTTAGGATTCCTGAAGAGTGATTAAATTATTCTCTTACTTATCTATGAAAAATAGCGAACATGCGTGTAACCGTTTCTGGAACGTTGTAACGGTTTCTGGAACCATAACCGTTTTACCCATAGAACGTTATAATGTTTCTAGAACCATATCCGTTACACTTTCTGGAACCGTATCTGTTACACCCAATCTGCATGCCCCAATTACAACATTGAATCATCACGTGACGGCGATAGCAACCCCCAACGATGCATCACTACAAACTTTAACAATAAGCCATTTTGTGCCGCACGTAACATAATTGTTCGTTAGTGTTCGAGTTCATTCAACTAATTTTTCACTGGTCCGCATTCGTTCGGACCTATTTTTGCCGTCCGTGAACACCTCTATCCTCAGCAACTGTCTCTGATCTGCCGCAACACTGTAGTATACAGGAGTTCCCTTTTTTCACTAACACAAACCGAACTAACTAACGATTTATCTGAAGATAGAAATCTTCAGATAAATCTTTGTGATTGAGCTTATAACCACAACTTAACCCCATTCGGCTTGAGCTGGGATTAAATTGTCGAGTTATTAAACAGGTTAACACTAGCAGTAACCGAACTAACTAACGATTTCTAAAGCACATTTTAAGTAAAAAAAAAATTTAAGTTTTTTTGGATATTTTGATTTTTTAACATTTTAAAAATCACTCAAATTTAAAAAAAAAATTATATAAAATCATACTATATATAACTCCCAAAAATGATCATAAGAATTGAATGATGACCTACCGCTGTGTTGGTTGGCGCGGCGGAAGTATTCCCCAACGGGCCCCACTTGAGTATTCGTAGGAATTTGGAGGGGTATAGGTTGTCGCTTTGGGTGATACTCTAATCTAACCGATGATATAAGCTCACAGGACCACCACCCCCAGCTCTCTTGTTCATATGCAATTAGCAGGCTTGCAGAGACGAGTACGTAGAAGGAAGGGATGACATGATGCTTGACAAGATTAAATACATTGTATTCGGTGGTAGAAGGAGGGTGTACCGATGGGATGGTCGAGGTAGTGCATTTTTTGCATGGCGTAGGCTGTGGCTGGTGGAGTTGATGCTGCTGTTATTCTACATCGGAGTTGGTAAGTCGGCTTTTTGTAACTTTCCTAAAGAGGTATACGATGAGAATACGCTTGGGCAATTTGTTTCCGTCCTGGAGGTAAGAATTGCGGTTAGTAGGAATAGTACTAGTAGCACCCACTTGTGGGGATGATCAGACGAGACTTACTGGACTCTCGATACCTAGATGGTCATTTTAGGTATATTATAATACCCTAATCTCAGCTCTGCTTTAAGGATTTAAGTGGTGCATGTGCTACATCTGGAGAGTCCCACGAGATAACTTGGGTGGAAGGTTCGGGACGGTGCATGCCCTCCCACCTGATGTTTGCTTCAATGCTAAGCCTAAATAATTACCATACCCTTCTAAGGGGTACATAAGATGACTTCTAGCGTCACGATCCCACCTGGGCTTAGTATTACCCTCATTGGAAGTGGAGAAATGACTTTCATCGATGGTATGTATGTTTATGCACACACCTTGCTCTTTCCTTGGTCTCCACAAATGTTTCCTTCGTAAGGGTTATACAACTCAACAGACTGAAGGGTTACTGAATCTACATATATACGTAGATTTTTCTTTTTCTTATTGCCTACGGTGTGACAATGTTGCAGTTAATGCATTCTTTAGCTCTGATTCACCCCAACTCCAAGGAGAAAAAGCAACTCGGCCCTTTATTGTGAGCATGGGGGCAACCCTTGGTCTTGAGGTGATTAAATGTTAATCACGCCTGCCATGATGTATGATTACAGCATGGAACACTCACGCATAATCTGATCCACATTACCTTGTCATTTTAAATCTTAGAACCTCACCATTCAGGATGGGCTTTTTAATGGATCAGGGGGAGGTGGGGCAGTTAATGTCCTAGGTGGAACCCTTCTGGGCTCGAGGTAGGGTAGCCTTTTGCTTGTACGTCTATTAAACAGAATCAACCTAAATAAATATTGAGCCAAGCACAGGGTATCATTTGTGGGAAACTCCGTCGTCCCTAGCTCATCCTCTTTCCGAGACATACAAGCACTTGGGGGAGGAGGGGCAGTACAGGTGGAACAGGGAGGAACCTTCGAGGTGATATAAACTCTTGTCATTCTAAGCTGCAGTTTAAGCCATTGTTCCTTTTGAATTCGAATCCTCATTCTTTGCCTCGTGTCGTGTCAATCGCATGTTTCAGTGTTTGGAGTGCAATTTTTTAAACAATGAAGTTGTCCGAGGTGATATATTTGGCATTGGCTACGGAGGGGCTGTTAATGTGGTCAATAATTCAGCACTGCTTTTGGAACGATGCACAATAAGCCACAACTCAGCTACCACAAACGGAGGGTGGGTACTACTGCTGCCTCTACTTTCCTTTCCAACTTAACAACATGGTTACCAATATGCAGTCGGATTGTACTACCATCTTTGTCATTCGCCGCCACTTGACCTCAACCTTAAAAATTCTTCCTGGGCACGAGCCAAACAGCGTTGCTAATTTTTTCCTTACGTCTCAGCGGAGTTTACTTGGTTGGATCCCATTTTAATTTTACTGACACACTATTTGAGCATAATTACATCTCAACGAATCGAGGCTTCGGAGGAGGGGCGATAGGGGGGAGCATCACCAGAACTGGGGTTCCATCGATCAGTAATGGCACGAGAAGTCGTTTTATAAGCAATACAGCGGAAAAATCGGGTGGAGGCGTTTACATTGATTTCAGTGAAGCATCGTTCAGCCAATGCACCTTTGTAGGCAACAGGTTGGTTGGTTGGTATGCTGCCTATAATGCTATTTACACGTGTTCTTCTTCTTCTTCGAAACGCAGATGAATGCATTAGTATTGTTTACAGAAGGCAGCGGGGTTGGGTAGAATGCGCTTGGATTTGGGGGGTAGCAATGGTATGGTAATGTCTTCTTGATGTAGGACTGAATCCATTCATTTGTCAACAACATAGAGTTCTTTTGGGGGATGGTGGGGCAGTGGCAGTGCTTGGTGGCAAGGTAGAGCTCCTCTACAGCAACTTCACACAGAACAGGGCGGAAGATTACAGGTGAAGAAGAACTGGAAAGCACCAATGTTATTCATGCCCCATGCTGCTTGCATGCCTATTCCTAACCTCTGGTCCATTACAAGGGGTGGTGGTATCATGGTTGGCAATAGAAGAGGAGGTTCGCATGCTATCTTGAAAGGGTGCTACGTCACACAGAACTATGCTGCTAGAGAAGGAGGTGTGGCATCCGTAGTAATAGGTCTACGGGCGGTTTGTTTGATTAAAGTTGTTGGATTTTCAGAAAACCATTACTAGAAATACTAATGTAAATTAGTTTGCATTGCACCCCTACGCCCATTTGAAGCAGCTCCGTCTTAACCTTCTCCGTGCTGATGTAACTAGGTGGGATATTGGCTGCACCCGATTCAACCATTACCATGGAAAATTCAATTATTTCTAGTAATTCGGCTTGGAAGGGGGGTGGATTGGCCTCATTAACATCAGTAAATCGTGAAAACAGAAACGTTGTGACTCTGTCGGAAACCGTTTTCAAGGTGAGGGTAGGTTTGTGCTCAAGACGGTGGTGCGTCTTAGGCATAGCTCCTGCTTTCGGCACCCACCACATAACAACAAAACACAGAAAATGCCTGGCAATTGTGATTTAATCTTCTTCATCAAGGACAATGTTGCTAGCTCACAAGGGGGGGCTATGTATGCTTTAGATAACACGGTTGGTCCAACAAACTTTCAATTAGTGTTTCGGCGAGCAAAAAACCTTTTCCTCTTTTCATCGTAAAGTCTAACCAAACATACCGGCAGCAGTTTGATTTGTAACAACCCAAAGCCCGATGTGTCTGCAGCTGCACGTCGTAATCTTTTTATTTTCTTCTATCACAGAGCATGGTCATCAGTGGGCTGTTGGTAGAATCGAATCATGCCGTATCTGGTGGTGCTGTTTCCTTCTCAAGTGCTTTGGCAGAACGGTCAAATGGCACGATTACTATAGCAGATTCCACTTTTCGGTCCAACAGTGCTGTCATGGTATAATAAATTATCTGTAATTGATAATTATTGGTGCGGTTTGTGTTGCTGACTATTGGATTTTGCTACTACAAGTGATAATCGAACCTGTACTGCATAACCTCTTGTCCTGACAACAATTTGTCGGTCGCAAGTTTCCATGTGTACTGTATCGCATCGCATCGCATCCCGCCTTGGATTCGGTTTAACCCTTGGCCTAATCTAGGGTGGACCTGGTCTCGTTATTCAGTTCGTCGCGGAACTGACAATGAAATCCGTGAACTTTATCAATCAGACCAGCGTAGCGGCCATACCAACGATAACGGTGAGGAGTAAAAGGCATCCACTTATTTTGGGAAACTAGAAATGCTATGAGGTTGCTTGATATCGATAGGCGCATAACCTAACCTAACCTAATTCAATAATAACTTATCCACAGATAACAGACAGCAGTGCAACTGCATTAGAAGTTCAATTCATTGCTGGCGATTCTTCCCTCTCATCGGCGTTTGAGACTGCAGATTCAGAATCATCCATCTTTTGCGAAACATGTATCTTCAGCGGTTATTCGGGCCCACAGGTGAAATGAGGTTATGCATTTTCAATGCGTTTTCCAGTATGCGAGTGTACTGAAGATGATTTCTGTCTGTTGATAGATTATTGTGAGCAAAGGAAAGCTTGTACTTGACGAGGCAGACTTTACAAACTCTACAAGGTTTTTTTCCCCGTTGCTAAACCGCTGAAACACAATTGCGTTCTAAAATTTTCCAATTCCTTTTTGTCATTTTTTATTCCTCACACACCACACCACGCTTTTCAAAAGTCTTGTTGCAGTCAATGCTGAGTCTGCTACTCAGCCAGCCTGGGTGCGTAACGCGTTGGTTGGGACAAGTATGTTTGAGGCCTCAGGTATGAATGATCGCAGATGATGCTACTAGGGTTAGATAGCTAAAGACCAAGTTTGGCCTTCAACACAACAATGCTATCACCACTTGATTATTGACCCTTGCTCTGAGCTGCTTGTCAACTAATTACTATTTCGGTTTGGTGGTCTACTTTAGACTATGAGTCAGGGTTTTCATTTGGGCTCAACATTGGAACGTGCGCATCTTCAACTCCTTTTACAACAAACCTCCCTTGCTTAAGTGGGTGTAAATCTACTGCCCTGGGCATTTCATGCAAATCATACACCACCGCTGTTTCTGGTGAAGTACTCGATATGGTGAGATGAGATGGCCATGAGTCTTGAGATGCGTGGTGGTGTTGAGGCTCTGACCCGTGAATACGGTTGGTTACTTTTATCATTACGTATATATCATCCTGCAGGTTGATACAAAGCTATTGCTAAGTGCTGAGAGCATCTTGGACGAATATCTCTTTCCAATGTACCCTGACGCTCAGCTAAATCTCACAGCAGAAGGGGTGAGTGACTGTGTGAAAAGTGAAAATCAATAACAAAGGCGCTGGCTGTTCCAACGTAGTACACATACACAACAACAACTAAAACTTCCAAAACAACGACACAGTAACCATTCAATTCTCAACAGTTTAGAGCAGCATTTATTGTACGTACCGAATTTATTGTTATCCTGGCTCGACCGTCAAATTTCTAGGCATACATATGCTACTTGCTTGGCCCCCTTCATAGATATTACCTAGCTACCTACCTAAGGCGCTGTTGTTGTTGTTTAGGTGGATGGTGGGAAAACATTTTGGGAAGTTGAAGTTGAACTTAACTCCACAACAATGAATCATTCAGTTGAATGGGAGGTAGGTGGCATTGGACAATTCTAGCTTATCATCATTACAATTTACATTCTCTATAGTCTCTGCAAAGCTACGCGCAGCGTTCACTTCTGCATTAATGAACTGAATGGATGAAAAGGTTACACCTGCAAGGGGTATAATTGAAGCTGGGAGCACCATAGTACTTCATGCAGTGGGTGCATACCCAGAGGTATGGTGGTAATGGTTTTTCGCTACTGCTTTGTATGCGTGTAGTGTAGCCTCGGGGTTGGCTGGCGCAGAGCAGTTTTGCAGCAGCGTTTTCACGTACAGCCTCTGCCAAATTTCCATGCGTTTCTAACATGAATAATCTCAAACGTTATTATGACGGACAGGCTGATCCTGCAGCTCTAGAAACGTTAAACAAGGGGTCCGTGGCGAACTTCGTTGTCCAGCCTGAGATTGGGGAAAAGGCTGGTTAGATTACACTAAAAGATTTTTATTTTCTATCGATTTTACTAGCTAGCTATATTCCTATCCTGGTTTTGTCTTCTGCTGTGGTTTTGGTTTTGGTTTTGGTTTCATGTGCGATTGATCCATGCAATGGTGGTGATAAATGTGTTCTATTCCACTGAATGTCTAAGCAGCTGCTCAGATCCCATTACGCACGCCATCGTTCTTGTGTATCGGCGGAGGGGGTTTCAAGTACTAAATAAGGAAATGTACTATCTATCTGACACCAATTAATTTTTGGCTGCCTTGAAGGTGCAAGCCTCGAAATTGTTTGGCACTTGTGTGGAATTGAAACATTTTGGAATGGAGCTGAGTGTTTGTCATGTATCGGTCAGGCTAAGTGAAAAATATTTCGAATTGCAGCCAATCAATGCTCCGACCGTTATTAGCTGACACTGAAATGAATCACAAATTACTGTTCTAACAGCATGACAACACTACCACTACCTGTTGAAGTAGCTCATCTAGCTCCAACTCCAGTGCTCTAAGCCAGCGAGCGCCCTTGTCCCAACTTGCTATTTTTTTCCCAGATGGAATAGATGGTGAGAGTGATGGAGTCGACTGCAGTGAGCCGGGTGCGACTCTCAGATCACTGCGCCTGGAGAAAGGCTATTGGCGCGCCTTATTAAATTCCACCATGGTTAGTGTTTCAGTTTACCTTAGTTGTTGATTTAGAATAATTATACGATATATCAGACAGGTGTTATTGCGTGCGTGTGCTGACTTGGATGTTCATCCATTATTGACTACGTTTTCATTCAAAACTAGCCTAACCTAACCAGTCGCCGCCTAACTAGTAGCCAGCACTGTATCTCTGAACTGAACCACTGAATATAGACTCAGTGATAACCCAAAGAGCATATATTTTGCTTCTACGCCAGGTACGGAAGTACTGGCTTGGAGATGCTTGTGTGGGTGCTTCTAAAATCAATTCAATTGATGAGTACTGTGGAAAACCATACAGTGGTCCATGTATGTGTATGATATTACTTTTAGGGCTTAGAAGGGAGTGCTGCCCCGTACCCGTACGATGCCCCCATATGTATTTGTATGGTTGAAGGGTGGAACGAATCCTGCAGATTACTCATTCATTGCTTCTTCGCATTAAATATCAACTCTTTGCCAGATTGTGCTGTTTGCAAGAAGGGCTATGTTAGCGGAACAGGAACAATTTGCATGAAATGCAATGACTCCATTTCTGCTGCTGCTGTTACTACGCTCATTATCATTTGTATTGCTGTAGTGGTGCGTTTCTTCTTCTAGACATTAATGTTATATCTGTACCCTATCACCACTTCGTGTTTGGGTAGAAGTAGTATTTCTGCATATTTACACACTCTTCAGGCCTTTCTCGTTGCAGTTGCATACACCCTTACGGGTTGGGAGGAGGTAGAAGACAATGAAGCAGCACGTCATGTTGTCTCCAGGAGATTTGGGCCATTGAGAAATGTGTGCAGAGAATCTCTCGAGTAGTTTGGATGCTTCCGCCGTGCTTATGTACTACGTCACGTTTAATTATAGATAGATTAATATTATGCTGCAATGCGTGAACGGCCAACCCATTCTAGGTGGTGTGTTGCTCTTGGTTTAACCGAGTGAATTGGGATGCTTTGAGGCTTGATAAGCTTCGAATGCCAGTGGTAATAATGCAGGTGAGAGTAATGTTGACCATTATTCCTGTACCTTGCCACCATTGCCTTTCTTGTTATTCCTCCTTCATATAGCTAGCTAGTTAGCATGTTGAATATATTATACTGCTGGCTGCTTCTTCTCTTTTTCTAATCCTCCAACCCCCTGCCCCTTCCAGATCATGACGCAGTTTGCCCGGATAACTCGTATTGATTTCCCTGATGAATTTGGTAAATTTCTAAACATTATTGGTATGTGTGTGGTTTGACGCGCCTTGTGGCCGGTTTTCCGAAAAAATATGAATCCAATCAGCTCTTTCTTCAACTCGATGTATGTATGCATCGTTTTCTGATCTCCTTTGCATTTTATTACAGATATATTCAACATTGATATGGGTAAGAAGAATAAAACTAACTATCCAACTGCTATTGAAATATGGTGGTATATCAGGATCAAGGGCGTCAACAGAGGCCGGGCTGATGATACCTACTCCATTGAGAACGTACCATCCCGAGTACATTTTTAAGAAGTGTAGCTTGAATGTGCTGTTGGGGCTGGACTGGATTGACGATATGATGACAACTTATGTAGCCAACCAGCCACTGCCGCCTTATTACAATAGTTATGGCAGAAATGGGCTGTTTATGGGGGAATTGGATTCAGCGTTACATGTCTCGTCAGCAACCCGAACCCTTCTATTCTTCAAAAAAATTATTTTACTTACCACTCCCACCCTGTACTTGTAAATGACTAGGATGGATCTTTGCAGCAGGGTAAGTGTAAAATACTGTTGCTCTTCAAGCGCAAGCACTTGCTGTGATTGTGGTATTGCTGTTATGTAACCCCAAACCGAAAGGTGCATTGAGTACTTCGATTTTTATCAACGTTTTTTGTTTGCAACACTGACTCCCCTTGTGGTAAGAAGCATTCTGCCCTCAGCCGCCACACATCCCTGTTCAAATTAAAATTCAAACCCGAACATTTAGAAAAAGCAGAAGCATATCATTTGCCCATGTGATATATATATTGTCAAAAATATCAACGTCTGAGAGTTCTGTTCTATATTCATTGGTATTCGTAGACTGGCGTACTGCTCTTTATAAGTTACAGTGTCGCCCAACGTCGCCACCAACGGATTAGATTGAAAGGCGGGCGAAAATTGCCACCACCGGACGCGGTATGTGTCTATGAAGATAGAGTTCATTATATAGCAGCTTGCGCATACTACCAACCACCAGCAGCTCCAGCGTAGTAGTAGTTAACTTAAACTTATAACTGCATCTTATGGTTTTGGTTTGGTGTTTCCATGACACCACACGGCAGGTCCAAGCATCTTTGATGTCGAAACATTTTATGGCTGTGACTGTCATCCTCTTTTTGGTGTACAGCAGCGTATCATCTATTGTACTTCAAATGTTTGAGTGTGACTCTATTGAGGTGGGGACCTTCCTCGTTGCAGATTACTCCATCTCATGTGATACGGCCAAGTATCATTCCTACAGGCTTTATGCCATATTTATGATCCTAGGTGAGTATAGTCAAGTGTTGTGTTCTGGGCCTTGCGACGCAGTAGCTAGCTACAACGTGTTACTGTCAATTACACCACCACCACAATCTAGGCTCCAACAACCCACCTCGTCTCTTTATGTGTACTACTAAAACACAAAATAAGCCGTCATTGTTCAGCCCTTCTAACCACATGCATGCCGAGGAGTGATGAAGCGCTTGCATCTTTGGTGTTTTAGTGCGTCTAGAGATGAGGGGGCTCGCTTGTTTCATGTGCGCTCCGTACTACTAAAGCAATCCGTTGTGGTACTGCCAGCCTCACGTCATCCCCCCGTTCGTTATTAGTGTACCCTATTGGCATTCCAATTTTCTTTTTTGGACTGATTTTTAAGGATATCAAAGCAGTGAAGGTGAGGAACGGAACGAAGGGCAATGGGAATTTAGGATTTTACGATATGTGTTAGTACATCTACAACAGTGTTGATTAAGCGGGGTTCAGGATGTAATAATATCACTAATTAGCCTTCCACATTCTCTTACACATTTGTTGCACGTAAGATTGAGGTGCAAAAGCTCGAGGAAGAGCGTCTCTCAAGAAAAAGAAGTATCTCGGCTATGCAGAGGTACACAGCATTTTACCAGATTCTAAATAAATCAAAATCCTTTGATGATCAATATAGGCTTGGTTTGTTTAATGCTCATGGGGCATCAACTTTCATACGATTATCTCAACATGATAATTCGTTCGATAGATTAATTGTTGACTGCTGTTGCTACTGAAATGATTTAAAACCTTCGTTTTTACGTCCACCCAGATCCACAAATGCAAGAAGTGGATCTGAACAGGACTGCATGGGGTCTAGCTGTTATCGAAGAACATTATCCGCATCTACTTTGCGAACAATGACAGCATCTATTCTGCAGCAGACAAAGGGTGGTGGTGGTTCTTCCAAAGGCTTGGGATCTTCGAACCTTCAAACAAATGCCCAATTGAAATCAAGCAGGCCGGTTTCAGTTTCAGGCCGCCACAGAGCCCCACTGCACTCCATACAGCAAAAGCAAAGTGGCTCTCAAAGTAATCACTGTAGTACGAAGGAACTCGGTGATGTGAATGACGGGACACCATCTGAGAGGAAAGAAGAAAATATATGGGCTGAAAGGATGCATACGGTATGGCCCAAATTCATTGTTGATTTGGGGGTAGGCTCGCTAGGCCTATGGACAAGTCAAGTTATTAGCGCATTATCCCTTTATTGTGCGGCGGTGGCGGCATTGATGGCTGGCTACGTGCCTACCCTGTGAAAGTTTACTTTAATGCTGCTAACAGCTGCACCACGCTAGTCTTTTTTTGTGTTTTGAAAAAGAACATTTAGAATTTATTAACGATCATTCCACCTCCTATCATCACTATATCTCCCAATACTTGCCGTGTTGTATGTATACACTCTTATTCCTCCCAAACTCGATGGCAGAAGAAGTGCACATAATCTAGCTTAGCCCTAATCCAAGTGCTATGTGACAAGACGACTAATCATGAACGTCTTGTGCATGTACAGTACAGGAGCAAGCCTACAAAGTTCTTATGGCGGGACTACAAGAAAAACCGATGGTGAGGATTGCAACACAACGTCTTGCATGCGCGTGTACAGCGTAGTCTCCTTCATGCGTTCTGTATGTACAAGACCATAATTCTTTCTTTTCTTCATCACGCCAGGTACTATGAAATGATTGAGTTCGCTCGACGGCTTCTTACCAGGTTACAGTTTTACTACTCTAATATAAATCCCAAAATATTGTAATATTAATGATTTATAAACCTCAGTGTGCTGGTCTTGATATCTCCTGGGTCTGTTTCACAGGTATATTAAGTATACATACTGTTATTAATAAAAGAAGAGTACTCAGAATGATAGTGTTGTGTGTGCAATACAGCGTCTACTGTGGTGGCAGTGGTGTATTATACAGTGCCACGGCTTTCGGTTTTCGTAAGAAGCTGCTAAATAATCAGAGTAGCACCACCCAAGGACTAGATTTACACTAGATGTACGAGATGGGTGCTAAGGTGTACGTACAGCTAATGTTATGGTACACGGGTGAACCTTCTGCATTTTCCAGCCAACCTCACAGTACTTACTAACCAAACCACTCGGGTGGGTTTCTAAAACGCTAAACCGTTTTTTTAAAGGTCTCCACTGCGTGCTTAGTTTCAGTGGTTGCATTGGTGATCAATGCTTACCTTGTGCCATTTTCAAGCTCGGCTGATTCCCGAATCTACCTCCTTGGAGCGTTTGTTATATTTATGACCACGGTGAGAAATGCAGATCCCACACAGAAGAATATATGCTGCTGCAATGTCGTCTTACCAGCTGTACAAATGTCTCATATCAGTTCTACGGTTTAGTCTTCCGAGCACACTCTGGAAACAAAGTGAGCGCGAACCACCCCATTCATTTCAAGTGTGGCCTACGTCTAACGCTGAAGGCCAGAAACGTATAAACACCCTATACGTAACAATCTCTCTGCATACGTGCTACCCTCCTAGCCTTATGGCTCAGACCGAAACTTTCGCATCATGCAATTACACAGTGACACAAAATGCTCAAACAGCACTGTGTCGTTATGTTTCAACTCGTGCCTTACGCTGTGGTTGAATTTTCTTTTCCAGTATGCAGATAAAGCATATGGTCGGGTGATTATTGCATTTACCATTATTCTCGTTCTTGCAGCTCTTTTACAGTTCTTTTACACGGCATACAAGGTACACCACACAAGCTCGTAGCTTTACTTGTGATGAAAACGTAGTATTAGTTTGTGTCTCTCTTCTGATGCGGCGGCACTGATCTATATAATGTAGGCACTAGGAGCAGGTAGAGATATTATAATCTATGGGAATCCCCATTCTATTTCAAAGTAAGTCTAGGGCAAGCAAGCGCTTTATCTAGTGCGCACCTAACCCTAACCCGTTTTATTCCAAAAGAGGCCAGGCAATAAGATGCTTTATCTCTTGCATACCTAACAACTCTAACCTTAACTTCCTAAACGTAACCCCTTAATCCGAACCCTAACCCAACAACCCTAACCCGTTTTGTTCCAAAGTAAGCCAAGAAAACAAGCTGCTTTACACCTCATTGTAAAGATTCCCATCCAACCCAATATCTGTCTGTCCCCGCCCGGAGCTTTTGCTTGTACTTCTCTACCCCTTTTGCTTTTACCTACCTTGTTTCTGACTTAAATCTTCGTCTACAACTCAAACAACTTAATTTATTTACCTTAGGTCCTCCAAATCCCAAGTCGGGAGCAGCCTAGATGTGCTAGAGGAGGCAAATCCCCCACACACAATGGCAGCGTGTACGGAAAAGGCCAAGATTCAGCAGAGTAGTCCTAAGTCCTGAAATAATCCCAATAGAAAGAAGTCAAATGGATGGATGTAGTAGTCTCAGTGTTGCTTCTTTGCCCTTCCCAAGATCATCACAGATGTAGTCAAGTCCAGCAGAATAGTCATTGGGTTTGAGGTCAAGGAACGAACTTTCCTGCTGAAGGAAAACCAGAAGCGCTCACTCTACACACACATTCAGCAGCGTGGTTTTACCCTTTCTGTGAATGTTCTAAGGAAGCCGGAGCACATGGATGATTTTCCTGTTTCTCATCGTGCGGATAGCACAAAATTTTTCATGTCTTTGGAATCTTTGTGGCTTAAGGCTTGGCTAAACGCCTGTTTATGATCCTTGTCAAGTACCTCCATTGTGTTAATAATAGATGCGATGACTTGCTCATTGTTTTCTTCTGACTTGGCCGCTTATGCCTTGTATTTGGACTAAAGTGTAACAAACACCCATCTGCAAAATTGAAATGTAACGGGCTCAGTCTTTGCTGCATTCCTTCCAAATTGTAATTACAACACCACCACCTCAAACACTGCTACTACTTTATTACTATCACGCATCTCTGGTATCTGCCCTTTTGAATACCATGCCATTCACTAGCGTTACGAAAATGCCATTCGAAAGTGACTGTGCAATTAACTGATTCGTTTAGTTTACGGTGCTTATCGCCAAACACCATTTTTGGGAATAGGGCACAAATGCGTCTTGAAACGATGAGTGGATGCGATTTCCGGTGACACTAATCCTAACTTTAACCCTAGCCTTTACCCTAATCCTAACCCCCTATAACTCTAACCCTATAACCCTAACCCTACCGATTTCCGAGCTTACCAACACTGACTATTGGTTCCTCTGTATTAGTCTGGACTGTTGAGTGCTACTGCTTATTGTGCTGTGCTGTATATGGCGAACTAGGCTCAAATCGTTAGCAGTTGGACCCTCAAGTTTTTGTATAGCCTGTTAAAGGCTACAGACCTTGCCCGTTTCAAGCCTAAATTAAAGGTGGATGCTGGCTGGCTGCTACGCTGATGCTAAGATGTGGTGATTATAGAGTGGGCAATGCGAAATAGTAAGGCCGTTCGAACGAAGACAAAGCTCCTGCTGGGGCTCAAAGCCTCAGGAAAGACCCAGACTCTTGTGCAAGGGATACTTAGAGCAGCCGAAACGGGCCTACAGCGGGAAGGGGGGCGGAATAATGACGAAAGAACGGGGAATCTGGTTGCTACAGCAGTCTCACACAGTTCCGTAGAGGCCATTCGCAATATTGTCCTTCAAAAGCGGCCATTGGGGTGCATGCGTTGTGAAGTAACTACTTTTGATGGTCTTTGCCATCGCCTAGCCAACGACTTGGGGTGAGAGCTCTTGTGCATAAATTGCTATGGCCATAATGTGTGAACCTTAGAGATTTTAGAGTATATGTCATTATTCTTACACCCCTCGCTGACTACTCTCACTTTCCTTTCCCCCCCATGTTTGCATGGGTTGGCTATTTCGTGAAAGTCACACTGTAGGGTTTTACCTTGATCCTTCGTCTATGCTCTCAAACCATCGTCAAAAATGTGTTTTCCTTAAGTCCATACTCGACAAAATGCCTCTGGGGTGTTGGAGACCTCACACGGGCGAATCACAAATTATCAAGGACCTTTTACGGCTATTCAGCTGTTTAAGTCGCTCAGGAAGGAAGCCAGAGGATCTTCCATCTGAAACAGCTGATGCGGAGAGGCGAAAGGACCTGTATGGAACATGGGTCAGAGCAAAACGAGAGAATGGGGTCACGGACATGGAAGATGTCCTACTTGCTACAAGAGATGCTATTCAGGTTCTAGGAAGTAAAGAGCACAAGGAGAAGGGAGAACCGTTACTGCAGTATCTTCTACCTGAAGCTCTTTGGCTGGATGAACTTCATTCCATGGACCCAGTTTCAATTGATATTGCAGCCCATATGGCCAATGAAGAAGGAGTGGCTGTAACAGCTGCTGGTGACCCCCATCTTCCTATAAATTTCCTTGGTGGTCTACGTGCTTACAATGAGAATTCTGAAGAAGCTTCTCCTCTACTGAGATTCCTAGCTGCGGTCCCAGATACTGAAGTAGAAGTGCGCCACCGTAGATTTGGGAGGGGTGGTGGGGATGAGGTGGTGGAGCACAGCGACCTCTTTAGAGCTGTTGCTATAGCCGCAGGAGACCCTCCTAGCGAGCTTCCCTCATGTTTTACGCAGGCTGCTGGAGCATTCGTTGTAGGTTCTGGGCAGCCATTGTCAGATGATGAATCACTTTGCCTCAAATGTTTCCCTAATGGTGATGTAAACACTGAAATGCACGAGATTGCGGGCATGGTTGCTAAACGGTGGTCATTACTTGCTGCATCGTGTGATCATGGTAGTATTTTAGAACCCCAACATATTGGTTTGTTTGTCCCAACTGCTGGTTTTGTTGAGCGGATGAGGTCAGCTCTTGCTGTGGCAGGTGTTGATGGTGATCATATTATAGCACCCAAAGTTGAAACCGATATCACACGAAGCCAATGTGCACGGTCAGCAATTTCTCTCATAAGGTGTATCGCGACAAATCACTTAGATCAAGTAGCTCTACTTCAGGTTTTGAGGTCGTACTCATCATTTTCATCACCAATGAATAGCCTAGAGGAAGGGGGTGAGATATCTCAAGTTCTTGTGTCACACGCTCGTAGAAGGGAACCGTTGATTAATGCTCTAGAGAGAGCAGCTTTGAACGGTTCCCCCCTTGCTTTGCGTGTTGTGGATGACCTGAAGTGGGTCAAGGGACTGAGTCTTTCAGGAGTACCTGCAAAGAATATTGTTCTCGCTTGGCTGGAACGGATTAATGTGCTCGAAAGCATGTTAAACCCTCACAGAGAGGATGATGCGGAGGCAGCAGATGCCATGACAGAACTTTTTGAAGTACTGGAGGAGCTCGAAACAAGGTTCGGTATTAGGGATGTTTTAGAAGTAGACTCGAGGATGGGATCAGCCCTGGCTTCCACTAAATTATATGGCAATTCACTTCTCGACTACCAGAATATTGGAAATGAAATGGCGCTGCAAAGCAGAAAAGGCGTCTTTGTGTTTGTTCTTCCACTTTTTGCGGCTCCAAACTGTGTACTGGAATTTGAAGAGGTTTTTTTGCCTTTTCTATCATCACGAAATGTACCGGGCTCCAATTACCGCAAGCGCTTGTTCCCAGTTGATGAGGTTTCTGACCCTATCCTGGGTTGGTTGGGAACGAAAAACAGTCTTCTGAGAGGATGGAAGGCATATCTTTACGCTGCTCTCAGCACTGCAAGGGGTCGTGTGTGCATGAGTTTTTCTGCTAAATCATCCAAAGGTAAACGTCAAGGTCCTAGCCCACTTCTGGTGGAGATTTGTGGAGAAGGAGCAATTGATCAGATAATAGGGGCAGTTTCTGCAGAGGAGCAACAGGAAGCAGAAAGAGGGTTCCCATCACACAGCAGTGTTACACCAGCATTGACTGAATCATCAAGTGCGTTAGCCTAGCCTTAACAGAAAATCTAGAGAATCAACAAGATGGGCTATCTATGCTCTGAACCTGCCACTGTATGTATATATACCCATACTGGCCCCTTGATGTATCGCACATTCATCTCTTCCACTAGAATTTTCCATCACACTCCCTTGAATCTGATTTGGGCTTTTCATACAACCAAAAACCTCACCCGCTGTTTTGACGTTGCGCTATTCATCTCACGTGGTGGTTTTATATTTTATACCCAACCCATTCTATTATTTTTTGATTTCATAGATGAGGGATCTGACGGTTGTGGGACTAGTGTTACTATTGGATGCACCGCAAAGTAAAACCCTGAAGTTGATGACCTTATTATTAGCTGCTGCTGTACTTGTTGTTCTGACACAAACAACTCTATCAGCAGCACGGCAGATGGCAGGAGCACCGCCAACGCTCTTACGGTATCATATAGCGGAACCTATGAATACATGAGATGCCCTCACAGCTACTATCTTGCTCGAGTACTGTGTGTTACACCACAAGTGACACCACTGATGGCGTATGGATCTGCAATGCATGAAGGTGGTGGTCTGGGGTAGAATAGAATCACAATCCTCGTGAAATCAAGTGCTACCCTTGTTGAAAGAGTCTTCTCTATTTGCAGCCCGACCATAACTCACCCTAGTGTACACATCATATCTTTATAGGGGCAGCTGTGGCAGTCCGGAGCCCATTACAGCAGGAGCATGCAAAGCTAGCATTTCTCAATTCCATTTATCAGTCAAATGTAACAGTGTGAACAACAATTTTTGGCCTGCCTGTTTTTTTTATGCGCATCCATCATCCAACCCAAATCTTCTTCACTGCTATCCCAACCTATCATAAATCCAATGAGTATCTGTGTACGTACCCTGTATTCTTACTTTGTATGTTCTGACTGCCACACAGTAGTATGCAAACACATTGCATCGCACGAGGGCTGCTGCTTTATGAATTTTTACCATTTAATACCTCAATATAGACCAGGCCTTATCAATATTCATCCCTTTGATGTTTGCTGAGTTTAATTTTAACTCAGACACATCCAATTTACGCACTTGCAGGCTTTGTTTGCTTCTGAGGCTCAAAAAGCCATGTTCGTTGAGCAAGGAGTTGCGGGGATTACAAATTTCTTGCAGAGATGTATTGAAGACCTTGAAACCAAGGGAAGTTTGCTAGGAGTTGGTGGGAGTAATGAAAGTAGGTTTAGGGACGCTGCATTAGGTAAATCATTTTGTTACAATTTATGCGGCCATTCTTGTGTTGGAGGTGGTGCAGTGTACGACAACATACATTGTTTACACGTTGTGCTCGCATGCCGTTTGACAGTTTCATTCCTACTAAGTTCTATATATTGCTTTTTCCTAATGACAACAATGAAGCAACTACTGCTGGCTCCTCGGCCTTTAGGCGTGAGGTACTTGTTGAACACCCTTTTACAGTGAGTGAAGTGTATATACGGGGGGGGGGTATAAGTGTCCTATCCATCGCCCGCCATTGCTGTGTTTCTACAATATTTGTTAGGTTAGGAAAATCAGGCATTGAATAATATATCAAGAGAGCTGTGAAACCTTAGGATGCAAACGTGTAGGGCAGGGCTATGGGATAGTAGCACAACAAACACAACACAAGGATTAGGGTTGTAAGTGTTGATCCCAGTGGCTTGGCTCGGCTTTCTACATGTTGTTATCAGTAAGGAGTGTGTTAACCACCGTTTGAGCTTTTATGGCTGCTACAACTATTCTTTCTTGATTGATGATGTGACGATACTACTCTTATGGTTAGGTTCCTCTGGGTGATGAAGTGTTGTTGACTGGTGTAATGGATCGTGTTGACCTTCATTGTCAACAACAAAGCGATAATTCCATCGATCATCTCTCAATTTTGGAATACAAAAGTCATGTACGATTGATACACGGACCAGACCACCTTGGCTCCTCATTGCTAAGTCGCCTGACATATCAAAAGAGTCCCAAAGTCTTTAACCTTAAATATCCCATTCTAAGGTGGGATCAAAGAAGCCTCATTTAATGGTGACAACAACAAAACGTGTCGTAATGTAACGAACAGTTTATCACTGTCATGATTCACACATCGGAGCAGAGCAAAATTGGTTCAAATTTCTTTGTTCCGTTAACTGGGTTTGTTCCAAGGCGAGCGACCCAACGGGTCTCTTATGTGTTCAGAAGGACAGAACAATCTTGGATGTGTGTGTGTGTTTTGTTTCTCATTTCTTTGCATTAGACGTGGAAGCCAAGCCTCCGCTCCCAGCTCCTCCCTTCCCCTCATTCTATCTACCCTTTTCGTATTTTCACTGTTTAGCCCCCTCGTGTGAAGTACCCTAAGCCTAATCCGTCTGCTAACTACTCAGGTGCGGAATAACCTTCAGCTGCAGTTGTACAGCTTTGCAGCACGACACAAATGGGGCCAGTTTCCGTCTCATGTATCGATTGAATCAATCGAAGATGGGAGATGCGGCAGCAACGCCATATCCCCACAGGAAATTCAGCATGGTGTCAATATTGCCTTGGACACGGCCCACAAAATTAAGAACGGTCGGTTTGACCCTACACCCTCCTATCAAGCATGCTCATTTTGCAACTTCAAGGCAGCTTGCGTGCATTCTCAGGCGGCTCGCTGGGAATTGTGATGAATGTGGGAATGTAGGGGAAACAAAGAAGTTGTATAGCTTAAGCATAGATAAGAATGTGGTGGTGGCTGGCCTAGGGGGATTGGATCACTACTGTGACCACTTCACTGAAGAGTACTTTCATCTACCTGGATGAGCATATCCTTTACATTATGTCCTGTGTGGTGGCTTATCCCGATGCCACGTGAGTCGGCTCTGCTCCGTGATGGAGAATGAGTATTTGTGTACCCCTGCACATATATTTAGATAATAGCATCATTGGTGCTACTCCATTCTTTCTGATTTTCAGTGAAAGGGTAAGTGGAAATACACTACAGATTGCCTGCCTTCCACCATAAATTTAAATTTAAATATTCTCCCAAAGTGATGAGATTTCCAACCCCACGTACTATTATTGCAACCGACCATTGATGGCGACCAGTAAAAAAACATGTGCCCAAATATACAAAATCTCATTCTTGCAGTCGAATAATGGACTCCAGTTGCGACATATCGTTCTTCAGTGCCTCGTCCTCTGGGGCAAAGCTTATAGCTTCTTTAACATCACATATGGCTTGTTTTACATTCCCTAATCTCTCCAATGCAACAGCCCTCCTCGTTAGTGTACTGGCTACCCACCTACATAGATTGCAGATGAGATAACTGGTGAAATTCATTGTTCATTGGAAGGCCTTGCGGCTCATGCCACAGGGCATGATATATTGCTAGAAGAAGAAGGCAGAGCAGCAGAGGAAGAATACATATGCACAAGGCTGAGCTGAACTGAGGAGCGTTCTTCATTGATTGCCTACGACGTGTGCACGGTGAAATATTTTTCAAACATACCTACGTCCTTTGCTAGAATAAGTGGAAGGAATGAGTAATGAAAAGCTTTCAATCTGCTGTGATTTCCTGTTTTGATATTGCATGATCTTCAAAGCAGAAGTGCAGTCATCAACACACTGAAGGGCAAGCAATGAATTAGTAATTGCTAGATGGATAAAGTAAAAGTATAATCTTATCATGTTAATGTACGAGGCAGCATACGTGTTGTGAAACGTTATGTATCTCTAAAGTTAAAAAAGCATACGGTAGGTACGGTGGTGGTCATCATAGTGCCTCTTGCCATCGTTGCTTGTGCTCACAACATGCATAGATGAACTAAAATACCTTCAAGTTTTGCCCCAATGCCAAAAAACAAGCTGCTCGATTGGATAAACAAGCCACATGAGATGGGATTGTATCTAGAGCCTGCGACCAAGGCCCAGGCTGGGGTTAGATGAAGTACAGGAGATGTATGTCATTACATATATAAGGGTATTGATAGGCATGTGGCTTCTCTTTCTATATAAGGGTAGTGTTGGCAGTTAGAGAAACCTGTCCATATAATACTATGGCTTCTTGAAATGAGCCATTTTCAACAAGGTCATCTGCCCGCTGTTTGTAATCATTGCACAAAACAAGCGTGCCCATGCGCTCTAAGTTGGTTAATGTCAAAGTCAGAGAACCACAAGAACGATTGGAATCTCATTTCTTAGTAGTAGTGCATTATATATTACTAACCCTAACAACCACTCACCAGTGTCTCTAGCAACCTCTTCATTATCAGGGCAGCAAGCGAGGGCAGACCTACATGTAGAAAGCATTGCACAGGTATCTGTCAGCTATGGGTTGGCACTTGAATCGCATCCTACCAATGCACACAGCATAGCTCAGCATTGGAAAATTGTTTGAGACTGAGGTATCGTGGTTTGCATATCAGTGGCAGCAAATGATCTGGGCTACTACTGCGAACAGATCCCTCCGCATACATCATCTGTTCTTCTACTCTGCCTATATAGGCGGCTGCTCTTGCCTGTAATCATCTAGTGCAAATTGAAAAAGCCCCTGCCTACTCGATGCGGCTCCTCGGCGCAGAAACAGCCTCTGCTTTTTTATATCTTCTTCTACTGAGGATGATGAACAACTTTTGTCCCTACTTTCGCTATCCATCAAACAAAGAGCTTCCTGAGCGCAAGTCAGTCAGCATTATATGTATGTGCACCAATATATTCACAAGCCGACACCTAGCAAACCAAACTGAAAAATATATATTCCAGAGGACTGATTGTGAGATCAATACAATATGTACTAGTACCGTGCAGTCATTGACAACTTGTTTCCAGTGTCCTAGCTTCAGTTGGCACGCTGCCCTATTGCTAAGGGCTGCTATGTCTTTCCCATTTGATGCCTCCAATAAAGCTGAATATGCATTTAATGCACTATTAATATGATAAATAGTGTTCAGTCAGTCAGCTCACCTCTTTCAGCACTGCAATATATTATGTCTTGCCGTGTCCATGGTTCAAAATTTTACGCACGCTAACCTGAGATAGTCACCAGAGCGAAAAAAATCATCTCCCTTGCTCTTCAGCCACGCAGGACTTGTAGTAGTTGCTGGATTGTATCCACATCCTGCATGGTAAGGTAACCGACGAATGAAAAATGGTTAGCAGCTCGCTCAACCACGGACATAATGAAATAGATGATACCACCTCACGGCAAGGGGGTTGGTTGGTTGATTTACTTTACCATTCTTTTTGTGGTACTCATTCAACACTGCATTGGACGACAGATGGTCCCTGAGTAGTTAGTAGTTACTTGAATGAGTATAGAGACCACCACATCATCAACTAAAAGCAAATGCAGCAGGCAGCAACCCATTCTTCGGGTTTTTATCTCCTCGACATTCGTTTCTACTGCACGCAACAAACCTATTTCTGATGATCCAGTCTTCCTCGTCTTGAACCTTGCTTTCTCTTAAGGGTGTGGGAAATAGCCGAGGAGTAAATTCCACCTGGACAAACAATATGATTTAAGTGGTATTATATATATATATATATTTTATATATATGATGTGAATTTGGAGAATGATGGGAAATGGGTGGATGGGAACCCCTTAATGCTATAAATGTAGGCGAAGGGTGGGTGATGATTGGGTAAGAAAGTTGATCGAGAAGGGAAAGGAGAAACGTACTTCAATGGATGCACTTTCCCGTGGGGCAGGTATGTTGCTACTGTTGTGCCCTCCGGGTTCATCTTTAATTGGCTGCCGCATGATAGTACTATTTCCCTTTTTCTTTGCAATGTAGTCATCGTCCTCCACCGTGAGTACTGCTTCCGATTCTGAGTGCTGCTGCTCATCTAACTGCGAGGATGGATGACGCAGTTGAGAGAGTTACTATCTTTAACAGGACGTGGTCCAGGCTAGCTATCTTGAGCGTAAGTACTACTTATGACTCTAATAACGCGGAACACAACAACACATAAAATAATTGATGATTCAGGCGCTCCAAACCTCTTTGTCTTTGTCATCATATTTACCCAGACGCCCAAACTGTGCTTCCAGCTCCTTAACGGCAGCCGTCCTAGCTTGTGTTGTTTCCTGATACATAATGTCAGTGAGATGACACTTCCTAATAACAGGACGTATATGCATGCCCCGTAGGTTATACATCAGCTCAAATCGTTAATTGTACCTTGAGGTATTGTTGTTGGTGTTCTTTGCCAGTGACTATTTCAACAATCTTATCAGACGACTTACTGATGCTCCCCTTCATCTGTACTACTTCAGTTCTTGATGCTTCCCCTATTTTTGTATCAACTGTGTTGTCATGGTCATTCTTTTGGGCTGATGATGACACTGAAGAAGTCAACCTCATATCCCGATGCTGCTGCTGCTCCAATTTAGCAAGCGTGTCATAAACATCTTTCTCTGCTTTCTCCTTTTCTTCATCTTTAATATCATTCATCTTTTGGTGTCGGGCAGCATCCAAGGCCATCTGTGACCGAAGTAATCTTCTTTCCTCTTGAAAACATCGGTCCCTTCTCCTCTCCACAAGATTTGCTTCTTGAGCTGTCTTCTTTTCAATTGATTCATTCCTGCGTTTTACAACCACATCACTCCTTCGGTCCTCAAAAGGGATAGCCAACTCTGTCCATCTGAAAATAACGCAGGTACATCATATTATTTATTGTAAATGACATAGCCTTCCACATCTGATTATGAAGCTAGCTGCTAGCTGCTAGCATATTCTTCTGAGGTAGCCAGCCATCAAATTTTACTGTTCCACAAACTGCAAAGCTGCTACTCTCATCAATTTGTCATTTTTCTGAATGACACAGAACAGGCTATGGATAAGGATACGGATATACTAACACCACCTCCAGCTCGGTGTCTGTCTAGAATATACAAACCAGTACCTGTATATTACTTTTAGTCTCACATCACCGTCATCGGATGCCTCACATCTCACCTGCAGTGACATTTTTCCCCTTTCTGAATGACAAGCTTAAGGACTCCACCAATTGTTGTAGCAGAATTATTAGGACTATACGGATCGATTTCTTTCCCAATAGCGACGTCCAATAAAAGTAAATAGGGGGAAAAGTAGACCTTAACTAGAACTGAAGTAAGGAAAATGTCCACTTTTGAGGGAGGGGTCCCTTTCAGGGGTATTCGAATAATTACGCTCTCCGAGTCATCTTCCCAGCTGTACGTCACATTAAGTTGCATTCTTTGCAATTCAAGCTCCGACGTGCTGGCTGCACCAAAGGATTTTCTTTCTTAAGACATTTTTACTGATAGCAAAGTGCAGAGTGCCCGGTGTGATTACTGGTATTTCTATAGTCCCTAAAGTAAACTCTAACTCTACATATTTGCATTTAGAATCACCAATACCACCTTGTGGGTCGATCCTCTACATTATTCATTTTCTCTAAATAATTCTTTCCAGTGATTCACCAATTTTTCGAACCCTAAAGACGCTCGCTCTCAGGTCAATTAAAAATACTTTTTCCGAAAAATTTGTGAGCCTAAGAATCTCCTAGAATATCATTCGTACTATATCCAAGGGTTGCAACTCTATCTGTTCTTAGTTATTACGTCGCAAATGGTGTTTTGCTAAGAATTTTTATGCTTAATGTCAAGCAAGTTCAGTTAACTGCTGCTGAAATCACTTCTGAATGTGCGCATACTAACCAAAAATATCTCGTACAGTCAGCCAGCAATGCCTCTCCTCAGTCGTCCACACCTCTACGGAAACACCCCAAATATATAACCTCGTGTTGCCCGTGGGAAACTCAGAGCATCCCCAATACTCCACACTGTCGCATGTAAATGACATTACTCTTTTTAATTCAGCTTCTTCAGTTCATTATCCAGGTGATGATAAGCAGGGTATCCCAACTCATTCCTATGGTTAGGGTTAGGGTTAGGGTTTTCGGGTTAGGGTTTTAGAGGGTTAGGGTTAGGCCAGGATTAGGGATTTGAGGCTCTAGGGTTAGGGTTAGGGTTAGGGGTAGGATTAGGGTTAGGATCAGTCAAGAAAGGTTTCTGTCGTTCTGACTTGACATGAAAACCGTAGGTGTAAAATTAGTTGAAGAGCATGTTACGGCGCTCGATTGTCGTATTGAAACACCCCCCGTGAGTGATTGATCGAACAGCCTATAGCGTTCTTTAGGGAGCGTTACACGCACGTTATACACACGTTACACGCGTGCGTTATACATACGTTACACGCAGGTTGGATACTTTTGGTAGAAACGTAGGATAGAATAGTCTCATCACTCTTCATGTGTCCGAAGCAAGGATTGTAACATAGTGAATGAACCTATTTGTTTCACTAGTACATTACTTGTCATTCGTGTGGTGGTTGGCGGTTGGAAGAGTCTCGTATTAATGATCCAGATACGAGAACCGCAAGAGTTGGTTCAAAATGGCGAGAACCGAGCGCAGTGACGTGCCACGCCTACTGACTTTACACCTATAGTGTGCATGCTATTTCAAATTCTTTTAGATACGTTTTAGATTCTTTTAGATACGTTTTAGATTCTTTTAGATACGTTTTAGATTCTTTTAGATACGTTTTA
>PJEL010001323.1_pt1 | contig 25631 bp, 16 predicted proteins | sample 1853271 | NCBI WGS metagenome assembly PJEL01 (sample SAMN08108733, study PRJNA415343) | Invertebrate metagenome, whole genome shotgun sequencing project. | host: Globobulimina | place: Sweden: Gullmar Fjord | collected 2015-08
GAAAAATCTTTTACAAATCTCTTGTCCAGTTTTATATTGAACCTTTTTTCAAAATATTCCGACTCTTTTCTTGCTGAAATATCATCGCCTTTGATAAATGCGATACGGTCTCCGCCGGCATATTTTCTCAAGGTATCAAGGATTTGAATGATCAACTGGACTTCGATCATACCTGTAACATTGTCAGTAGGAAAGCCATATTCAGAAGCATCCCAGTTGACCCCACAAAAAACAAAGGGGATGTCCGTTTTTTTAAAATATGGAACAATAAGATATTTCGAGGCATTGTCGTCAGAAGTAATTACCAGATCCGGTTTCCATGAGTCGATCAGCTCCTTGACCTTTAATGCTGCTGTTTTTTTAAACTCTTCTGATTTATTGCGTTTGGTGTCCATATCAACTATTTTCAGAACTACCTTACTCGTTGAGTTATCAATCTTGCCGTTATCATTTATTCTGGCGCCAAACGTTTCCAGGATACCTTCTGCAATCCCATCGCTCCAGTCATAACCACTGTGATAGGAATTGACATAGAGGACTTTTTTCTTAATGAGAACTGTTTCTTCTTTTTTACTTATCTGCTTTCCTGCATCTCTATCGATTGTTGGAGACTCGGTACAACTTATAAACAACAGCAAAACCGACAAACACATAACCTGGATCCATCTTTCATTCCCAAACATGTCCCTCATTGGGTTATCCTCTTTAAAAGTGATAGTATTAATTCAATACTATCACTTTTCTCAAACCTGTCAATATTATTGGATAATATAACAATAGCTATTGAATGAATCCGCCTGTCTGTTACAGTTCAAACTCAGTCTAAAGTCTATTAAGAATTCTAAATAAGAAGGGTAAAAAAGGGGGATTAAGATAAAATTATTATGTTATTCCGGTCCACCAATCAACTCATTACCACTAAACTTCCATCCTGCCTTCCTCAGTTCTGATGCAGGTACTATATGGTGCTCTTTGCCAAATCTCTCACTATGCTGAATTAAATATGCAACCAGTCTTTGCGCAGCGTGGTTTTCAAGGTTTTTTCCCTGCCATGTTGTGAGATTATAAACACGGTATAGCTGATAACTGCCCGATTTAAGCTGCTCTCGATCATAAGGGCTGATGCCGTTGATCTTGATGGCCTTAACCGTTCCTCTGTTCCTGTATCTGTTAAGGTTCAATAGTACCTCATACCCTATCGCGCTTTGATTAGAAGCAACTGTCGCGATCATGTCTGAAATAGCTCCTACTTCCTGCAGTCCTGTGCCGAACAGGTCCTGATTGTCAAGAAGCAACCTCCAATGTCCCGGCCTTAACTTGCAATGCAGCCTGCCGACCGGTTGAATCGGCAGTTTAAGACCGTTTTTCCCATTATCGGTTTTTATCTCGGACCAGCGATATATCTCACCGGAAAAAATCTTTCTGGCCTCATCAATAGTTATATTATCAATCTGATTTTCAGGATGAACAAGTAATGCAAGGGCGCCAACCCCAAGGGTATGGTACTGAAGTCCCGGCAATCTGTCGATCATCCCAGGAGGACAGCAATACCCGCCTATATCAGCTGCCTTGCGTGACATCATTCCCGCTGAAATACCGCAGGTGCCTTCTTTAATCACAATTTTAATATTTCGTTCCTTTGCATATTTCTTAATTAAATTCAGCAGTACAGGATAAAGCTGCTGGTCAAGAGTGACCACAATATCCGCGTCACCCGCAGATACATCATGTTTTATCGGCCGGGCCTTCCACTCCTCAGACATTTCAAGTGTTTTTGACGTATCTGTAAACGCCGGGCCTGCGGGATTACTCAGGAAATCGTGTTGAGCATAGACCGGACTTGCGGTTAAAAAAAATATAATTATCAAGAATGAGATTAACAATATTGTCCTCATAGCAAAAAACTTCTCGAGTTTTTCCTGTTTTGTTTTTTCCAATATTATAGATTATTCTCAAACTTTTCATGAACAATTAATTATTTCAAATTGATAGCAGGCAATAAAACTGTGAACTTTGATCCCTTTTCAGGAGTACTTTCAACTGATATTTCTCCCCCATGTTTTTTTATGATTCCATAAGATACGGATAGACCAAGCCCGGTCCCTTTCCCTGGCCCTTTTGTTGTAAAGAAAGGATCGAATATTTTTTCAAGTTTTTCTTTTTCAATTCCAATTCCATTATCAATAAATTCCATTGTTAAATCATTCTTATCTTCTACAGTTCCTGTTTTTATTGTAAACCTGCCGCCGTTCGGCATAGCATCGCAGGCATTTGTAATAATATTCAGGACAACCTGCTGAATCTCTGTTTTTTCTCCCTGTACTTTTTGAAGATTGTCTCCATATTCCTTAATTATCTTGATCCCCATATTTCTTAATTTGACAGCGCTGAAACTTAATGTATCTTCAATTATTTCATTCAAATCAAGCTCACAGAACTCATCTTTTGATTCTCTGGAAAAAATACCGAAGTCTTTAACGATTCTGCCCATATGTTTACAGGCTTTTAACATAAGCGATTGTTCCATGTATGCCTCAGAGTCTTTTTCAGCCATATCTCTGTATTTTTCGATCATAGGTAACAATCCGGCCAGAGGGGAGTTTAATTCATGGGCCAGGCCTCCTGCCATATGTCCCATTGCAGAGAGCTTTTCAGACTGGATTAATTGCGCCTGCGATTTGACAAGTTCCTCTGTTTGTTCTTTGACCCTCTTTTCTAATTCCCTGTTCCAGGCTTCAATTTCTTCTTTAGCATTTACAAGTGATTCTTCAATCTTCCTGCGATTAGTGATGTCCCTTACAATTGCCTGTATATATCTTTCTTTACCTAAGTCAACATGTCTAAGTGAAACTTCTACCGGGAAAAGGGTCCCATCCTTTCGGATATTTATCCATTCAAAGAATTGCGGCTTCCCCTCCATGGCTGCAGATGCCAATTCAAAGGCACTCTCACTGGACAATCTTCCATCCGATTGTTTTAAAGGGGAAATATCTACAGGAGTTTTGTTCATCATTTCCTCACGTGTACATTTAAATATTTCCAGAACACGTGTATTAAAATCAACAAAACGTGGACCGTCTTCTTCCATCTTTACAATAAAAATTGCGTCACCGGCAGCCTCGAATAGAGTACGGTATTTTTTTTCACTGACCTTCAGTTCAGTATGTGCCTCTTCCAGCTCTTCTGTTTTCGCTTTGACCCGCTTCTCAAGATTTTCATTCAGGTCTTCCAGTTCACGGGTCAGGACAACCCTTTTGTCCATCTCCCTCTTTAAACGCAAGGTCGCTTTAACCCTGGCTTCAACAATAGGAATACTGAAGGGCTTGGTAATGAAGTCGACCGCCCCGAGTTCGAGCCCCTTGGTTTCATCGGCTTCCTGGCCTAAAGCAGTAACAAAGATGACCGGGATATCCCATGTATCAGCATCGGCCTTCAGTCTCGAACAGACCTCATAGCCGTCCATGCCGGGCATCATGATGTCCAGAAGAATAAGGTCCGGCCTGTTATCGGAAGAGGCTATATCCAGGGCCTTCTCACCGTTGTTGGCGCAAATAACTTCGTATTGAGTTTCCAGGTTCTCAACAAGAATGTGGATATTTTCCGGATTATCGTCCACCAACAGAATTCTTTGAGTTTCATTTTTCACCAGTTTCTTTTTAAAAAGGTAGCTGTATTTTGCCTCATAAGCCTTCAGTGTCTCCCTTACTTCTTTGAGTTCTTCTTTTTTCTGTTGAACCTGATATTCAAGTTGTCTGTTCAATTGATCCAGTTGCTTTTTCAGCATCAGTCTTCGCTCCATCTCCTTCTTCAAGTTCAATACGCTTTTGATCCTGGACCGGACAACAGGCATACTGAAAGGCTTTGTGATATAGTCCTGGGCCCCCATATCCAGACCTTTTGCCTCTTCATGTTCGTCTGTTTTGCCGGTCAAAAAAATTATCGGGATTTCCCTGGTGGAATCATTGGCCTTCAATTTCGAGCAGACATCGTAACCGTCCATGCCGGGCATAATGATGTCAAGAAGGATCAGGTCCGGTCGATTTTCGGAAAAGGCTATATTCAAACACTCTTCACCGCTGGTAGAACAAATCACCTGGAATTCATTTTCCAGATAATCAATCAAAGGCCAGATGCCTTCCGGATTGTCATCCACAATTAATATCTTATCTTTGGCAGATTTTGCTCTCATTTCTTTTCCTCTCTTAAAGGAATACTTAGCTCTTTGGCAATATCCGAAATAACGGATATTGCCTTTTCAAAATCCAATACGTATATTGACTTGTCCAGTATTTCCAATTTTTCCCTGAACCGCGGTCCCTTAAGCGCTTCTTTCAGTACAGGCAGGGAATGCCTGACACGAGAATTGTTTTCCTCAAGTAGATTTCGCATATCATGAAAAATCGGGGCAATTTGTGCAGGTTCGGGCTCTTGAGTCTCCTCCGAAGAGATCTCTTCTGTTTCCCTTTCAAAGTTCATCCCCCTCAAAGACTCCATGACATGAAAAAGCTCCTGGATAAATTTTTCAATCAGCAGTTCAACTTTTTCTGTTATTTCCTCTTTTAGATCGCTATCCAGATCCCCGGCTGCCCGGGCAAGATCTTGTGCACCGATATTACCGGACACTCCCTTTATGGAATGAGTAAGCAGTTTCGCTTCTTTAATGTTCCCTTTTTCCAGATATATTTTGAACTCCTCAGAAGCCTTTTCAAATCTATCCAGAAAACTGCGCAACATATTTTTATACAGTCCCGTATTTCCGTGAATTCGATGAAGACCTGTTTTCAGGTCTATATAGGGTACCTGGGACGGCATCTCTACCCAGGGTTCTTCTGAAAACCTTTTTGAGGTCTGATAATTTTCAGGAACATCTCTTTTTTCATGCTTGATCCATTTTATCAAAACAGTATACAGCTCTCGCTCGTCTATGGGTTTAGAGACATAATCGTTCATTCCGGCCTCAAGGCACCTCTCTCTGTCCCCTTTCAGGGCATGGGCAGTCATGGCGATTATGGGCAGATCATTAAACCGGGAGTCTTTGCGGATAATCATGGATGCCGCGTATCCGTCCATGATCGGCATCTCAATATCCATAAGAACAGCATCAAAATACATCTTCTCCGAATCAGCCGCGGCCTTGAGAAGGTCCACTGCCTCTTTCCCGTCTTCCACTACCTTGATAATTAAATCCGCTCTCCCCAGAATAGCAATGGCAACATCCTGGTTGATGTCATTGTCTTCCACCAAAAGCAACCTGGCGCCCCTGATATTATTAATACCCTCAAGTTCCTCGACTTCCGGCTCTAATACCATTCGGGGAACCATGGCATCTTCTCTGTCGAAGACCTCCATAATGGAATTAAACAGTTCAGATGAACTGATCGGTTTCATTTGATAAGCGTCGATGCTGGTCTCTTTTATTTTCTGTTCATGTTTAAACTCCGCCCTGCCGTACATCGTGATCATGATAATTTTTGGAGAGATCTTTTCGTTTCCAAGCTTGGGATGAGCACGTATTCTCCCAGCCATTTCAAATCCGTCCATCTCCGGCATCTTCCAGTCCACGATGAGTAAATCGTAAGGCTTTTTCGAAGCCGCGTGCTCCAGTTCTATAAGCCCCTCTTTGCCGGAAGCGGCCGATTTCACAATAAAATCAAAACCGGTCATGATCTCACTCAAAATAAACCGGGACGTTTCATTATCATCCACAATCAGGACTTTCATGCCCTTTATATCCGGAGGCGAAAGAAGAACGTGCCGCTTTTCTTCAGTTCCCTGGTCCAGGGTCAGTGTAAAATAAAATGTGGATCCTTGGCCCAGTTCGCTTTCCCCCCAGATCCGACCGCCCATCAAGGTTACAAGGCGTTGGCAGATGGACAGCCCCAGACCGGTACCCCCATATTTTCGAGTTACTGAACCATCCGTCTGGGTGAAGGGCTGAAACATGGCATCCAGTTTGTCCTTATGAATGCCCACTCCGCTGTCCTCTATGGAGAAAAGGAGGCTCACCTGCTTCGAATCCGGCAACACATCATCTTTATTAGGCATGACCCTGACAATGATACTGCCCCTATTCGTAAACTTAACGGCATTGGAAATCAGGTTAATCAGAATCTGACCCACTCGAAAAGCATCGCCTTTCAATGCCAGGGGCACATTCTTGTCAATGACATAAAACATTTCGATTTGACTTTCAGCAGCCTTGACCCGAAACATGTTCGTCATTTTGTCAACAACATGATTTAGCATAAAATCCAAAGACTCCAATTCCAGCTTTCCGGCCTCGATCTTCGAAAAGTCCAGGATATCGTTAATGATGCGAAGCAAATGACGTGAAGATTCATCCACCTTAATCAAATGATCTCTCTGTGAAGCAGCAAGCTCAGTCTTCAGGGTCAGATTTGTCAGGCCGATAATGGCATTCATAGGAGTCCTGATCTCATGACTCATCCTCGCCAGAAAATCGCTCTTGGCACTGGTGGCCGCCTCAGCCACTTCCTTGGCAACGGCCAGGTCGGCAGTGCGCTCTGTTACCAGGTCTTCAAGATGATCACGATGTTTACGCAGTTCTTCCTCAGCCTGCTTCCGCTCGGTGATATCACGAATGTTGCAGATAAAAAATGGTGCTTCGCCTGTTTGTACAGGTGAAACAGATAATTCTACCGGGAATTCATGGCCATCTCGTCTGAATGCCATTAACTCGGTCAGCCTGCTGTGAATAGGGTTACCCTCCTGTGTTTCCAGTAGAAACTCTTTCATGTCTTTTCCAATCACTTCACGATGTTGCGAAGGGATAATAGTTTCAAACAACTTCCTGCCAAGCGCCTCCTTACGAGAGTAACCGAAGATAGTTTCAGCCCCTGGATTCCATGTTACGATCACGTCACTATCATCTATAGTTATAATCGCATCGAGTGAATTATTGACAATTACCCTGTTCCGTTCTTCGGCTTCCCGCTTTATGAGTTCATTGGCGGCAACTACTTCTTCTGTAAGCAGCTGAAATTGCTGCTCAAGGATGTAAAGTTGGTCCCCGTATTCTATTCCCTTCCTCTTTGCACCAAGAAACTCTACAGAAAAATCAACAACCTTATTGGTTAATCTCTGTATATATTTGGTGATCCAGAACATAATCGCCAAAAAGGACAGAATAAGTACAACACCTGTTAATGCCCGATTTCTTCGTTCAGTCATTAGGATTGATTTACTCAGTGAGTCAAACTCAGCCTTTGAGATAAAGGAGGCAAAATACATGACTATCTCAAAGGCGCCGTGATCAAAAAATGACTTCCCTGTAATGAGGTAACTATCTTCAAGGACGTCGAGCATTGTGCCGCCAGGCAGCAGGTCCGGTCTGTTGCTCGCCAGAATATAAGGTTTATCACCCGTAAACAATGCCACTATACTTCCAGGACGCAGAGAGCCTTGTGAAGCAATGATAAATTCTTCGTCAAGGGGGGAGGCAAGCATCAATGTAGCAAGCAATTCCTCTTTGGAGTCACGAACAGATGTCGATATAATCAGATAGGGAAGACCATCTATGCTGATTATATAGCTTTGCCCATGGCTCAACTCCCGTATGAGACTTGTTGGATGAAGCAGGGATGGTGGCAGCGGGTCAGGCCGGGTCTGATAGACCTCCCTCACCCTTCCCTCTGTGTCCAATAACAAATAATGGTTTACCTGAACATGTGTGCGCGTCACTGAAAACCCTGGAAACCATGGTGGAGTCTGCTGGTAGTGTTTGATCTGAATATTATCTTTTCTGAACCAGTTTTTACCATCAATATCTTCAAGGTAATCAATGAGACGCCTCTGTGATGCCAGCACTTTAACCGCTTGATGGTGGTCCATTACATATCGGTCAAATAGTATCCGATCTCCCGCTGCCTGCTTACCCAGCCTTTCAACTAATTGAGCATGAAAAATACTCTTGAGCCTCGCAGTCTGAATATAGTCCAGAATGCTCCATCCGACTATACCGACAATAAATGTCAGCAGCAGCATTTTCAAAGTCAGGGGAATGCGTTTAAACATGCGGACAATCACTCCTTTAGCTTTTATAAAGTCCCTTTATTTTTCAGGTCTCCCAATAACTTCATTACCCATAAATTTCCACCCCCCCTTCCTGAGGCTGGACACTGGGACAATACTGAATTTAGTATCAGTATCTTTAACATGCTGTAATAAAAAGTCCACTAACTCTTTAGCACGGGGATCTGCATTCTCCCATGTTGTAAGGCTGTAGGTAAAGAGAGGTGGATATCTGCCGCTAATGAGATGTTCGAGATTAGTAGGATCGTATCCATTGATCTTCAGGGGTTTCAGAAGTCTCTCCTGTTGATATACATGATGCGCCATATACAATGTTTCAGTGCCTCCAAGCGCCCATGGATTGGAAGAGACATGAAGAATCACATCCTGAATGCTGCCTACTAACTGTACTCTGGGACCAAAATAGTCTTCATTGTCAAGCAATGAACGCCAATGACCTCCCCTTTGTTTGCAGTGGAGTCTTATAACCATTTGAATCGGAAAATCCGGTCCTGTTTGTCCGGCAGGGTTTTTTAGCCCGGACCAGCGATGGATTTTACCCGAGTACATCTGCTGGGCCTGATCAAGTGTGACATTGTCAATGGGATTATCAGGGTGAACGAAAATTCCAAGGGCGCCGATCCCGGCTGTATGAAACTCAAGACCGGGCAGCCGATCTGTTGAGGCAGGTGCACAACAGTACCCTGCTATATCGACTGCTTTGCGGGCAAGCATCCCCGCCGAAATACCGCAGGTGCCTTCTTTAACAGCAATCTTCATATCGTGATCTTTGGCATATTTCTGGATGATCGGGAGAAGTGCGGGGTATAGATGCTGATCCAGTGAAAGAGCAAGGTCAGCTTTCTCTGCCCAATCATCGTATTTTATAGGCTGTTTTTCCCATCCTTCCGGCATCTTCACTCGATAAGACGGGTCTGTGAATTGCTCACCCTCCAGTTTAGTCCCATGCTCTGTCCAGGCTGTATGTGCCGGTAAGAGCATTAAGGAAAAGACTAATATAGTTATCATCCATACATTCGATTTCTGTGAAATAGAAGCTATCATTTTGTCCCTCCTTATTGAAAAGGAATAAAGCAGATTATTTATATTATTTCCATCGTTACCTTTAAAAAGTCATATCCCTCCTTCTTTCTCGGAAAGCATAAAGTAAAACTTGATACACGAATACACTTTGGAAATCATATTGGAATTAATTTCCCTTCAATTTCAATTATCTCTCATATTGTTAGAGATTTCCACTTTATTTTAACTAGATTTATATGCAATGCAATTACTCGTATTGTCATTCCTGCAACCCATTATATGTATAGTATTTAAAAAGGAAGCAACCGATTGGATTACTGATCAAAGAACTGCAGAGAAACTAAAAAGTACTTAGTAGAAAATTCGCATCCGGACTTATATCTTTTCCGAATTCAAATAATAAACAAACGCAAGGATTTCAGCAACCGCCCTGTATAATTCAGGTGGAATCTCCTGGTACAAATCAAGGACTGACAGAAACTCTATCAGGTCCTTGTCCTCTTTTACCGGAATGCCGTAGGCCTGTGCGATCCTTATGATTTCTTCCGCAACTTTGTCCGTGCCCTTGGCTACCAGTTTTGGCGTCTTGTCCGTACCGTGTCTGTATTTCAGTGCAGCTGATTTAAGTGGTTTTTTTTGCATACCTATACCCTGAAACTGACCCCCTGATATTGTGACTGTCCAAAGACAATGTTCTTTTTGTGATTAACATGTATGGTCTTAAGCTGGAGTCCCTGGGATGAAAACCTGCTCTTCAGCTGGTGCATTTGAGAATTAATGAGCTTCTTTACCCCCTCCAGCTCAGTAAAGAATGAAACATGAAAGACCTTATCCAATATCGTTACTGATATAGATATTTTCCCAAGATTTTCAAGGTCAAGATTTATGTCATAAGTGCTTGCTTCCTTACCGTTCTTGCTGCTTTTTTTAAATAAAAATTCAGCGTCCCTGAAACCATTAAAGAAGATAGGCAGGAACGTATAAAACATATCATTGATTTTTGAGGTCACCTGAAAAAATTCAATATTATTAATGAAACGCTCAGCCAGTTCCGATACCTCCGCTGCCTTAATACCGGATTTTTCAAGTTCATTAACTATATTGCGATTATTCAGCATAGCCTTTAGCCTGAGAATCACCCCTTTCAAGTCCCCTTCAGACTCAAACGCGGCAAGGTTACGGGAAACCTGACCGGGACCCTTCATAATTGCAGCCTTTAACCGTGTTTCAAAAGCGACCCCTGAAGTTTTAATTAATGCCTTTAAAGTCTTGCTGTTCAATTGCTTAATATCATGCAGGCTTTTTTCAAGTACCTTAATCCCGGGAATTGAGGCCTTCACCTGCGTGGGAAAAGACTTAATAATACTCAAAAACAGCTTTAATTCCGAATTGGTCAATTTTGATTCAGATGAATTCGCGAGCATTTCCAAAAATTTTACCGGGACATCCTGTTGGACACCTGACGGGGTCCTGAAACTCTCGATTATTTCCGCCTTGATGTTCTTTCTTCCACCTGTTATTTTCAGAAAGATGTTTTCTCCCTTTTTAAGTGAAAGGTCCCTGTCTGACTTAATGATCATCTGTTCCAGCTTGCCTTTTTTTATTTCAGGAGTTGTCAATAGCTTTGCGTCATCACCTTTTGTTCCAGAGGGTATTTTCAGACTAATAACCGTCTTCCCATCTTGCGTAACACCTGTTACCTTTGCTTTGATAATAGTTCCCGCTTGTAATGGAACAGCTTTATCGGAAATGCTCACCAGTGTCACCGGTCCCTTATGCGCTTCACTCTTTATATTTGCAGTGACCGCTTTAAGCGCATTTAAAAGAATCCTGGGGCCTTCATCCGTCCCCTTACCCGACAACATTTTTTGAAGGGTTTCAGGTACATCCTGTTTGGCTGCAAGAATGTTCAGTATTTTTGCGTTAATGTTTTTTCTGCCGCTGAGGACTTCAACTATTACGGTCTGTCCCTTTGCAAAAGGAATCCCGGGATTATTTTTTATAAGTGTTTCAAATGTACTTTCTTTTCCTGCTCCCGGTAATAGCACCTTAAGTAAGGGATTGCCTTCTTTTGTAACCTCAATGACCTTAGCTTCTAATACTGTCCCTGCCTTTACAGACAACGCGTCTTTAGATTGGCTGGTAAGCGTCAGCCCTTTCAGCAGATTATGTATAGGATTGCCGTTAATCATTTCCAGAAGATTCACCGGGCTTCATAACTTCATGACACTTGAAACATTGCTCTTTAGGAGGATGTTCTTTCTTTCGTGGATATTCCCCTTCCTCTGAATGGCATTCAAAACACATACTTTCCTCAGTAATGCTCATATGAGTTTCATCCGGGGGAAAAGGTATAAATTTTTTACTCGAAAGCAAGTATAACAAACCAACCACTGATATCATTATCAGTAAAAATATAATATTTTTTACCATATTTAAAACGCTCCCTTATGAAAATTTTACAGAAATCAGTTGAATACATCAACAGAAAACTGAATTCAGCGCATTTTACATTTTTAAAATCTTGTGATATGTTTATACGCTAGGAGAGTTAAATATGAAAATAAAAAAAGTTGTACTTGCATATTCCGGTGGTCTTGATACATCAGTAATTATAACATGGCTTAAAGAGACCTATGGCTGCGAGGTCATAGCATACTGCGCTGACCTGGGACAGGATGAAGGTAACAAGGCCATTAAAGCCAAGGCACTGAAGACAGGGGCCTCAAAGGTATATATAGTAGACCTGAAAGAAAAATTCGTTAAGGATTATGTATTCCCCATGCTCAGGGCCAACGCAGTTTATGAAGGCACATACCTGATGGGCACCTCAATAGCACGGCCAATTATAGCGAAAACACAGATTGAGATCGCAAAAAAAGAAAAAGCCGATGCTGTATGCCACGGCGCTACCGGCAAGGGTAATGACCAGGTAAGGTTTGAACTGGCCTATTACGCGCTGAATCCAAAAATCAAGGTAGTCGCACCTTGGAGAGAATGGGAATTTAATTCAAGAGAATCATTATTAAACTATGCAAAAAAACACAAGATTCCTGTTACTGTCACAAAAAAGAAACCGTACAGCACTGATAAAAACCTCCTGCACATCAGCTATGAAGGCGGGATCCTTGAAGACCCCTGGGCAGAGCCTCTTGAGGACATGTTCACAATGAGCGTTTCACCTGAAAAGGCCCCGTCACGGGCACAATACATTGAAATAGATTACAGGAACGGTGACCCAATATCTGTTGACGGCAAAAAACTCTCCCCGGCAAGACTTCTGAAAAAACTTAATGTTGTGGGTGGAAAGCATGGCATAGGCAGACTGGATCTGGTTGAAAACAGATTTGTCGGAATGAAATCCAGGGGAGTATATGAAACACCGGGCGGAACGATACTACAGATAGCACACAGGGGCATCGAGTCCATAACACTTGACCGGGAACTCGCCCATCTAAAGGATTCCCTGATAACGAAGTATTCCGAACTAATATATAACGGTTTCTGGTTTTCACCTGAAAGAGTAGCCATGCAAGCGCTTATAGATCAATCCCAGAAAGGTGTTTCAGGAACCGTAAGACTTAAACTCTACAAAGGCAACTGTATTCTGGTCGGCAGAAAATCGCCAAAATCCCTGTACAGTTCAGAGCTTGCAACGTTTGAAGCTGAAGATATATATGATCAGCGAGACGCGGAAGGCTTTATTAAACTTAATGCCTTAAGGCTTAAACTGCAAAAATATTAAGAAAAGACCGTGGCCGTAAACGGACTACGGACAACGGTCAACGGATAACGATAAAATGTCTGACCTACATTACTGGCTTGCATTAAATCTCCTGCCCGATATAGGACCTGTATCAGCGAGGAGAATGCTATCAGCCTTTGGAACTCCTGAAAACATCTTTAACATGTCAATAAGAGAACTGAGAAGTATTAATGGTATAGGTGAAAACAGGGCCAGGAGTATAGCGGGCTTTGATCAATGGGAATTGGTCAGGAAAGAGATCGAGAGGGCGGAAAGAGATAATATACGCCTGATTCCGTTAAATGACAGCTCATATCCTATAAGCCTCAAACAAATTTTTGACGCCCCGCTTCTCCTCTATGTTAAAGGAAGTCTTGCGGAATCGGATAAATATTCAATTGCAATGGTCGGTTCACGAAGTGCTACTGAATATGGATTGCAGACAGCTGAAAAGATCAGTCATAAACTGGCCGCATCCGGACTTACAGTCGTCAGTGGAATGGCAATGGGCGTTGACACATCATCTCATAAAGGCGCTCTTAAAGCCGGAGGAAGGACAATAGCTGTACTCGGTTCAGGGTTGGATGTCCCATACCCGGCGAGTAACAGAGACTTGATGAAGTCAATTGAATCTTCAGGAGCGGTTATAAGTGAATTCCCTTTAGGAACAAAGCCCAGCAGAGAGAATTTCCCGAGAAGGAACAGGATTATCAGCGCCCTCTCACTAGGGGTCATTGTTGTTGAAGCAGCTCTTGACAGTGGTTCACTTATTACAGTACGATATGCCCTCGAACAGGACAGACAAGTGTTTGCGGTTCCAGGTAATATTGTATCGCCTCATTCAAAGGGCACCAATGACCTGATAAAAAAGGGCGCGCGGCTTGTTGAAAGTGCTGAAGAAGTCATTGATGATCTCAGACCACAGATAAAGGGAATCCTGAGAGAAGAAAGACTTCATACTAATACGTTACTGGATTTAATAAACGAAGATGAGAAAAAAGTTTATAACTCATTGAATAACAAGCCTAAACATATTGACTCTATAATAAGAGAAATCAATATGCCGACTGCCAGGGCTTTAGCTACATTGCTTAACCTTGAACTGAAAGGCATTATCAGGCAGGCAGACGGCAAACATTTCAGCGTAAGCTGAGAAAAGTAAAGATTTTACCAAAACGACCGATAAATAAACGAGCAAGAATTTATTTAGCCGGCACGCTGTAGGGGTATAATATGATATGTCCTTACAAATTTTAAGGAGTAACATTAAATGAAGTCGCTACTCATAGTCGAATCACCGACAAAAGTTAAAACACTCAGCAAGTTTCTGGGGAAAGATTTTACTATCAGGGCTTCTGTCGGACATATAAAAGACCTTCCAAAGAAGACTCTCGGTATTGATCTGGAGAATAATCTTGAGCCTACCTACGTTGTAATCGAAGGCAAAGAGAAAATACTGAAAGACCTTAAAAAAGAAGCTAAAAAAGCTGATAAAATCTATCTCGGGCCTGACCCTGACAGAGAAGGTGAAGCAATTGCCTGGCATATTGCAAGTGAATTGAACGGAGATTCTGACAAATTATACCGAGTAGAATTCAATGAAATAACCGAAAAAGCCGTAACTGAAGCGATTAAAAACCCGAGAAAGCTTAATTTACACCTTTTCGATGCACAGCAGGCAAGAAGGATCCTTGACAGGATTGTGGGTTACAAACTCTCACCTCTTCTCTGGCGCAAGGTAAGCCGCGGTCTCAGTGCCGGAAGGGTACAATCAGTAGCGCTCAGGCTTGTCGTTGACAGGGAAAAGGAGATAGAGGCCTTTAAATCGGTTGAGTACTGGAGTATAACTGCAAACCTTGAGGGTAAGGAGCCACCTCCATTTGAGGCAAAGCTCTTCAAAATAGACGACAAAAAAGCAGAAATAAATAACGAAGCAGAAGCAACGGAGATTCTGGAAGCTATAAAGGACAAAAACTTCGTTGTAACAAAGAAGGAAAAAAAGAATAGAAAACGTTCTCCGTCTCCTCCTTTTATTACAAGCACACTCCAGCAGGATGCCTCCAGAAAACTCAGGTTTACCGCAAAAAAGACCATGCTGATCGCACAGCAGCTTTATGAGGGTATTGAACTTGGTACTGAAGGTTCAACCGGTCTGATAACTTATATGAGAACAGATTCTGTACGTGTTGCCGAAGAAGCGCAGCACGAGGCACAGGCCCTGATCAGGGGTGAATTCGGCAAAGAGTATCTCCCGAAAAAACCACCTGTGTACAAGACTAAAAAGTCCTCCCAGGACGCGCATGAAGCCATCAGACCGACAGCAGTGATCCGTGTGCCTGAAAACATCAAAAATTATATGACCCGGGACCAGCACAATCTTTATAAACTCATATGGAATCGCTTTGTTGCGAGCCAGATGCATCAAGCTCTTCTGGAGCTGACTTCCATTGATATCAAACCTGAAGGCGTGGAAAAATACTTATTCAGGACATCCGGCACAGTAATAACTTTTCCCGGTTTCATGAAACTATATATTGAAAGCGGTGACAGCGCTTCTGAAGAAGAGGGCCTGATGCCGGCAATTGAAGAAGATGATAAATTAAATACAATCGAAATCAACCCGAAACAACATTTTACTCAGCCACCCCCAAGGTTTTCTGAAGCGACTCTTGTCAAAGAACTTGAAGCAAAAGGGATTGGCCGGCCAAGTACCTATGCCAATATACTATCAACAATTATAGCCAGAAAATATACGGAAAAACTCGAAGGCAGATTCAAACCAACAGAACTTGGGGAGGTTGTAAGCGACCTCCTTGTCGAAAGATTCTCCGAATTAATGGACTATAATTTTACAGCTAATATGGAAAACACCCTGGACAAGATCGAAGAAGGCGGCATTAAATGGGTTGATATAGTTATGGACTTTTACAAGCCCTTTGATAAAAACCTCGAAGAGGCTATGCAGGTCCTCGGCAAGGTAAAACCAAAGGACATTCCAACAGATCAGGAATGTGAAAAGTGCGGCAAACCCATGGTCATTAAATGGGGACGACACGGCAGGTTCATCGCCTGTACTGGATTTCCGGAATGTAAAAACACAATGCCGCTTGAAGAGCCTGGCGCAGATGGAAAGCCCGGTGCTGCAGCAGAGCAGACTGACGAAAAATGTGTAAAATGCGACTCCCCGATGGTCTTGAAGTCCGGGAAGTTCGGCAGGTTTCTGGCATGCAGCAAGTACCCTGATTGCAAGACCACAAAGGCAATAAGCATTGGTATTAAATGTCCGGATGACGGCGGAGAAATAGTTGAGAGAAGGACCAAAAAAGGTAAATTATTTTATAGCTGCGGCAACTACCCGAAATGTAAATTTGCCGCATGGCATAAGCCGGTCAATAAGAGCTGCCCGCTTTGCGAAGCAAATATACTTATAGAAAAAAGGACGAAAAAGGGCGACTTTTTTCAATGTCTCAACAAAGAGTGCGCGTACAAGGAAGAGATCCCTGAATCCCCTGTTGATCAAACGGAATCCAGCCAGGACAATTCAGAATAGGAACCACTTACAATATATGCAACTACATTATACTGGCTATTTTATTGTGACAATCTGTTATAATACGAGCCAATTATGGCAAGGAATAATTGCGATTTAAACAACCATCTTTAAGGAGGATATAATATGAAAAAACTCTTATTTCCAGTTTTGTTACTTATAATAGTCATGCTATTTTTAGTCGGGTGTGATCAAATGGGCTCGAAAAAGCCGGACAGTCCTGTTATCGCAAGCATCGATGACTCATCTATCACTGAAAATGATTTTCTAAGAGAGATTAAACGTATACCGGAATGGGCAAGAGAGCAGTTTAGTAATGAAGAAGGCAAGAAAAAGTTCCTCGATGAATTAATTAAGAGAGAACTCATTTATCAGAAAGCAATGAAAATGAAGCTTAACCAGGACAAGGAATATCTGGAAAAGCTGGAAGATTTCAAGAAAATGACTCTAGTCTCCCTCATTCTCAAAAAAGAGGTTGAAGAAAAGTCTACTGTTGATGAAGCACAGGTTAAAGCTTTCTTTGAGCAGAATGCCGACAAATTCACTATAGGGACTGAGATCAAAGCAAGTCATATACTCGTACAGACAGAAGAAGAGGCAAATGATGTTTCTGATAAAATCAGTAAAGGGGAAAACTTTTCCAAACTTGCAAAGACCCTGTCTAAGGATAAAGGATCAGCTGAAAAGGGTGGAGATCTCGGATATTTTGGAAGGGGCAGGATGGTCCCGGAGTTTGAAAGGGCCGCTCTCAGCCTCAAACCTGGAGAAGTAAGTAAACCTGTCAAGACCCGTTTTGGTTATCACATTATAAAACTCATGGATATTAAAAAAGGTGAGACCGCAAGTTATGATCAATCTAAAGAGTCAATAAGTAAACAACTGATCACTGAAAGCAGGAAAAAACTCTTCGACTCATATGTTGATAAACTAAAGGAAGAAGTTAAAATGAGTCAGGATGATGCTGCCCTGGCATCCATAAATCTTCCCTGGGAAAAAGCTAAGCCAGCTAAACCGGATAGTCCAGCTCCTGAACAGAAATAATAATTCAGTAAATTGAAGAATAAAGAGGCCCGGTCGAATCGACCGGGCCTTTATTTTTTGAAATCATATTAACTGTAGATCTGAAGCATCATGGCGTTGTCTTCAAATTTTTTCTATCTTAACCGCACATGACTTATATTCAGGAGTGCCTGCAATCGGATCTCTATGCTCCGATGTAAGGAAGTTTGAAAGGGCTTTTGGGAAATGAAATGTCATGAAAACATTGCCCTTTTGTGAGCGGTCGGTTATCCTTGTTTTCACTTCGATTTCTCCCCTTCTTGAAGAAACCCTGACCATATCCCCGTTATCAATATTTAATCTGTCCGCATCCTCAGCATTTATCTCAATCTGTTCTTCAGGGATAAGCTCCATTATCCCGGAAACCCTTCTTGTCATTGAACCGTTATTGTAATGCTCTCGAATTCTCCCGGTTATCAGTACAAATGGATATTCTTTGTCAGGGTTTTCTCCGGAGCCTATATGATCAAGCACCATAAATTTGGCAAGGCCTCCAGGACGTGAAAAAAGGTCTGTATATAGAGTCTTTGTACCTGGGTGGTCTTTAGTCGGACATGGCCACTGCAGGCTTTCTTTTTCAAGACGCTCGTAACTGATCCCGCCATACTGTGGAGTGAGACTCGCGATTTCATCCATTATCTCAGATGGATGATTATACTTCATCGAATATCCCATAATGCCGGCAAGTTCACAGATAGTCTGCCAGTCCGCTTTCCCGGCAAGGGGTTCTATTGCCTTCCTTACACGCTGGACCCTCCGCTCTCCGTTTGTAAATGTGCCGTCTTTTTCAGCAAAGCTTGAACCGGGTAAAATTACATGGGCGTGTTTTGTGGTCTCAGTATGAAAAATGTCCTGCACAACAAGGAAATCAAGAGACTTCAATGCCCTTCTCACCTCATTTGAATTTGGGTCAGTCTGGGCCGGGTCTTCACCTAATATATAAAGGCCCTTAAATTGTCCTTCACATGCTTGGTCCAGCATCTCTACTGATTTAAGTCCTATCTTTGTTGAGATAGGAACACCCCATGCCTTCTCGAATTTTTCCCGAACATCCGGGTTTACAACCGGCTGATATCCCGGCAGTATGTTCGGAGCAGGGCCAAGGTCCGACGCACCCTGAACATTATTTTGCCCTCTTAAGGCCATTATCCCTGTTGAAGGTCTGCCGATATGGCCGCATACAAGAGCAAGATTTGCGATGGCCATTGCATTTTCAGTGCCTGTACGATGTTCCGTTACACCCAATCCGTAAACTATCATTGCCTTATCAGCATGAGCATAAAGACGGGCTGCTTCAACAATTTTCTCCTTTGCAACACCGGTAATCTTTTCGACAGTTTTCAGGTCATATTTTCTTACATGCTTTTTGAGAGCTTCAAAATCTTCAGTCCTCTTTGCAATAAATTCCTTGTTCTCCCATCCGTTTTTCAGTATTGCGTGAACAAGGCCGTTCAGCATAGCTATATTAGTTCCCGGACGGAGATTCAGCCATACGTCCGCACGCTGTGCCATCCAGGTTTTTCTGGGATCACCTACAACCAGACGTGCCCCGTTTCTAAGTGCCTTTTTCAGATAGTAACCGATTATTGGATGGGCCTCTGTCGGATTAGAACCAAAAAGAAACAATGTATCTATTTCAGGCATCTGTGCCAGAGAATTCGTTGCAGCACCTGCTCCGAGGCTGGTGGCCAGACCGGCCACAGTAGGAGCGTGTCAGACACGCGCGCAATTATCTACGTTGTTATTCTTAAAGACCGTCCGTACAAACTTTGCTAACAGAAAATTTTCTTCATTCGTACACCTTGAGGAAGAAAAAGCACCAACGGAATCCGGTCCGTGCTTTTTTTGGACTTCTTGTAATTTTTTTGCCGTCAGTGCGAGTGCTTCATCCCATGAGGCCTCAACAAATTTTTTACCTTTTCTTATAAGAGGAGTTGTTATTCTTTCCGGGCTATGTATAAAGTCATATCCATAACGGCCTTTTATACAGAGGTTCCCATGGTTTACAGGGGCCTCATAACAGGAAGTAACTTTTACTACTTTACCTTTCTTCACATTCAAATAAAGATTACAGCCTGTTCCGCAATAGCCGCATGTAGTCCTGACTTTTTTAAATTCATGCACGCGTCCCTTGCCCCGCCCCTGCTTGTTAGTAAGGGCGCCTGTGGGACATGTTGATACACACTGGCCGCAGAAATTGCAATTCGACAATGTGCGGGCCGTTCTAAATGCAGTATCAGGGACAGTATTGAATCCCCTCCCGGTAAAATCGATAGTTCCTGCCATTACCACTTCATTGCAAATCCTAACACACCTTCCGCATACAATACATTTATTGGGTTCATATGTAATAAACGGGTTTGCCTGACGTATCGGCAAGTCCCATTTTTCACCCCCATACTCGGACCCATCCACATCAAACTCATATGCCAGGTCCTGAAGCTTGCAGTCACCGGCTGATTCACACCTCATACAATCATTAGGATGATTGGAGAGCATAAGAGAAACAAGCCTCTTTCTTACTCTATGTATTTTATCGCTTTCAGTAGTAACTTCCATTTTGTCTGCAACAGGAGTAGTACAGGCAGTAAGCAATCTGTGAACTCCCTTAATCTCGACGCTGCAGAGCCTGCAGGCACCGAAAGGTTCAAGCCTGTTGTCATTACATAGAGTGGGAATCCTTACCCCTGCCCTTTTCGCGACCTTCTTGATCGTGTCTCCCTGCTCACAAACAATCTTTTTTCCGTTTAGCTTTATGCTTATTTTGCCCTTCGACAAATCAACCCCCATAAATTTTTATTATCTTTTTTCGTAATTCGTAATTCGTAATTCATAATTGTTTTAAAGTATCGCATGAAACGGACATACTTCATAACAGTTGCCGCATTTAATACACTTCTCCCTGTCAATAAATGCCGGTGCTTTTCTCTTCCAATATATTGCGTCGGCAGGACATTCCCTGGAACACTTACCGCACATTTTGCAAATATCGGCTCGGACCACATATTTCCTGAAAGCCTCGCATACACCTGCAGGACAACGGTGTTCTCTTATATGCGCCTCATATTCATCCCTGAAGTGCTTTATAGTGGAAAGCACAGGATTAGGGGCCGTCTGCCCGAGTCCGCAGAGGGAAGATATTTTTATGTCCTCTGCAAGCGCCTGAAGGAATGCAATATCGCCTTCAACGCCCTTCCCTTCAGTAATGTCCCTTAGTCTCTCATAAAGCCTCTTGGTACCAACCCTGCAAGGAAGACATTTACCACATGATTCATTCTGGGCGAATTCAAGAAAAAACCTTGCCATATCTACCATACACGTATCTTCATCCATTACTACCATTCCACCAGAACCCATCATTGAACCAATTTCCATCAATGATTCATAATCCACAGGCATGTCAATTTCCGATGCCGGGATACATCCCCCGGAAGGTCCGCCTGTCTGTACTGCCTTAAACTTCCTGTTTTTGGCGCATCCTCCGCCTATGTCATAAATAATTTCCCGCAGCGAAATACCCATCGGTACTTCAATCAATCCGGTATTCTTTATTTTTCCTGTAAGTGCAAAGACCTTTGTTCCCTTACTCTTTGCTGTTCCGATTGATGAGAACCATTTTGCGCCTTTAGAAACTATCAGGGGAATAGTCGCGAGTGTTTCAACATTATTAACAACTGTCGGCTTGCCCCACAGACCTTGATAAACAGGGAAAGGGGGTTTTGACCGGGGCATTCCTCGTTCTCCCTCGATTGAGGCTATAAGCGCAGTCTCTTCACCACAGACAAATGCACCGGCCCCCTCCTTGATAAGTATATTGAAGTCAAATCCGGTGTTACATATATTTTTACCAAGAAAGCCTTCTTTCTTTGCTTCCTTTATAGCAAGCTTCAATCTTGATATTGCAACGGGATACTCCGCGCGAATATAGACATAACCGCGGTTTGCTCCTATTGCATAAGCGCCTATGATCAAACCTTCCAGAATAGAATGCGGGTTTCCTTCGATAATGGACCTGTCCATAAATGCACCAGGATCGCCTTCGTCCGCGTTACATATTATGTATTTGGGATTTCCTTCTGCATTACTGCAAAGCTCCCACTTGTCTCCGGTCGGAAATCCTGCACCACCTCTGCCGCGCAGTCCGGATTTCTTTATGATATCCACAACTGCCTTTGGTTTCTTTTTCAGGGCCGCTATCGTACCTTTGTATCCGCCGCTGTCGATATAAGACTGTATGTCTTCAGGATCGATTTCACCACACTGCTTAAGAAGTACCTTTGTCCCTTTACGATGAAAAGCCTCGTAATCCGGACCTACAAGCCATTCTTTAACAGGTTTTCCTTCAATAATATGTTCACTGATAATCCGATCAACCTTTTCCACGGTCACAAACTGGTAAGTGCTCTTTCTACCGTTGCGAATCACATCAACGAGAACATCTTTGGCACAAAACCCGCGGCAGCCCGTCTTCTGAACACATCTGTTCGCTATTGCAACCTTTATTCCTTCTTTTTTAAGAAGCCGGGTGAATTTATTAAGAACTGTCTGGCTGCCGGCTGCAAGTCCTCCGGTACCGACACACACTTTTATTTTCAGGTCTTTTATTTCTGATTTTGGCCTGGTTTTCTTGGCTGCCAATTTATTAACCTTTCTTACTGCTATAAGTATCTACAATCTCCGTTGCTTTATCCGGACTCACACTTCCATAAATCTTTTTATTTACTTTTATTACAGGCGCAAGACTACACGCGCCTATACAGGCCACACTTTCAAAAGTAAACTGCATGTCGGAAGTTGTTTCCTGGTCTTCAGCAAGGGCCAGTTCCGCCTTTATTCTATTGACAACAGGGTCCGCACCCTTCACGTGGCAGGCCGTCCCGCAGCAAGCGGTTATAATATGTCTGCCTCGCGGTTTCAGGTGAAACTGTGAATAAAAAGTGGCCACTCCGAAAAAATTACTTGCGGGGATATTCAGCTCTTTAGCAAACCAGTATACAGCATCGTTGGGAATATAACCGAATTTCTCCTGCATGCTTTGAAGAATAGAAACAACATTCCCATCCTCTTTATAATACTTGTCAAGAATTTTCTTGCATATTTTTTCCATTAATATGTCCACCTTTTTTTCAGGAATAAAGAGAGAGATGTATTTTGGCAAGGGCGCTGTCCATGCAGGAGAAACGATATTCTTTTTGATATGTTGTTTGTCATAAGTACCTGTCAATACCGTTTACAACAATCTGAAGCAAAATACGTATGTTTCAATAATTGTTTAACTTCTATAATGAACAGAATCAAGATGCGACAAATAAAGAATATTTACTATAACAACAAGTCTTATTTTCCTTTATCCTGAAGCAAAATGCAAGTAGAAATTTAGAGGTTGTGTCAACAATAAGAATTTGTCCGTATCAATATTTTTAAAATCCTTCTAAAGATTATCAAGAGGGCTTTGCGGGATTTTTGATATGTCCCTTAGCACATGAGTATATATCATTGTAGTTTCTACATTTTTGTGGCCGAGCAGCTGTTGTATTTCCCGGATATTAACCCCATTCACTAAGAGATGCGTAGCGAAACTGTGTCTGAAGGTGTGATAGGTCACCGGGCTCAATTTTTAATACGTTCCTGAAGAAGAAAATAAGGGCGTTAAATGCCTGGTTTTGAGTAGAAGCCGCAACTTTCTTTTTTATGCAAGATGGCTTATATAGTCGCTTAAATCTTTGGTGCCTATCTGGCATGAACGGTCCTCAATGTTCTTTGTATTAGCGAGATAAATATAAAACCTTTTTACCCACTCAGTATAAGATTGTTCAGTTCTGTAAGCATAGTTCTTAATGCGAACCGCCTTTTGCATATCATTAAGTGCTTGAGACATAACTGGGCTGTTTACCTAGTTGATTTAGAAATTCATTGAGCTAAAGTTCAAAGTTGAGATTACTCGAAGTGCTTGAATATTGAACGAATTTTCTTGCCCATTGAGCATAAAATGGGATATACTTCTCTTGGACAATGCTCTTGGATCGTAGGAAATCTTGAAAATCAGATAGTAATTGGGTTATCATATCATGTCCCCTGATAATATTAAAAAGTCGGATAATACGACGTTCGTATATCAAGGTAATATAGACAAAATGCGAAGGTTGGTCAACTGATAATTGTTACAGTTGAGGTAGTTACGAAAATGCTCAATTATAGATAATATTATTTATCCCTAAAAAACGAGCTTCGTCTACTAATATGTTATCTTTCAGAATCACTGCATATGACATAGATACTGGTTCACTCATTTTGCACAAAAGTTATTTATAAATCAAAGATGAAAATAACAATCATAAGACAGAAGCTTTATGATCTCAAAAATCAGGTGATTTTGCTGCTAATATTTGTAGTTTGCCTGTTCTGGTATTCATCCGTTCAGGCAACTTCTGCAGAGAATGCCTCCTCGAAAGAGAATGCTGTAAAACATTATAAGAGTGAAATGCTAATCGGGGCAGATCTCTCTAGATTCAATCAAAATAATTCATCTATTGCCTGTGGCAATAAATCATGCCTTGTTGTTTTTGAAAATCATCAGAGTGAATCTCATATTGATATTAACGGACAGTTCTTTGACTTTGATACCAGTGAGATAAATGCGGAAGTAGATGATCCGTCTTCAGGCATAACATTATCCAGAAGATACTTAAGGTTTTCTGAGCGTACTAGGAATGAATGCAAGAAATGCAGAAAAAAGTATACACATATGATTGCGAGATATGAATATAACTTCCCTATTGCTGATGGAAACCACATGCAAAAAAATCCATATGTTGTATCGGATGGAATAAATAGCTACCTCGCAGTATGGGAAGAGGATGGACGTATATATGGCCAATTAATTAAAAGTTTAGACTATAGCGCTGATTACAAACTATCATGCAAAATGTTTGGCATAAAGACGGATTCAGAATGCGTATGTAGTGATGATTTCTGGTGCTGGAACTGCTGGGATAAATGCATGAATAAAAATTGGATATATATGAGTAAACTCTGGGAATACAGGTTTAACAGGTTTAAATATTGGAACAATACTTTTCGGGAAAGCACCTTTAAAACTCTTATGCAGAAGATTGATATTTCTTCTGTAATGGAAAATAACAGCAATCCTGTAGTTTCCTTTGACGGAACAAATTATTTGGTAGTCTGGGAGGGCGGGACCGTTGGCAATAAAAATATATACGGACAGTTCATATCTACATCAGGGCTCAAGGCATTTGGTATCCCCTTTATTGTTTCTTCCAGAACCCGGAATGTGAAAAATCCATCTGTTACGTTTGACGGCAGGCAATATCTCGTTGTCTGGCAGGGAATGAGTAACGGAGGCAGTAGTATTTATGGTCAGATTGTTTCCAAGTCCGGGCAAACCAAATTTAGCAATCCCATTATTATTTCTTCTGAATCTCAGAAAGATGAAAATCCCTCAGTTTCCTTTGATGGTACGCAATATCTCGCTGTCTGGCAAGGAATGAGTGACGGAAGCAGTAGTATTTATGGTCAGCTTATTTCCAAGTCCGGGCAAACCGTATTTAGCAATCCCGTTATTATTTCTTCTGAATCTCAGAAAGATGAAAACCCCTCAGTTGCCTTTGATGGCACACAATATCTAGTTGTTTCATCTGAGAACAAAAAACATATATCAGGAACATTTGTGGATAACAACCTTAACATTATAAAGAAGTTTGATATATCTGACAGGTCAGCAGCTGGTCGCTTAACAGAGCCACACATTGCTTTTTCAAATTATTACGATTTTCTGACAAAAACACACTATCCTCACTACATAACTACTTGGACAGACAGCAGGGCCTGGTATGACATCGCTGAGTTTGATAATAATCATCCCGATGGTTTTAATGGCACGGATATCTACTCTCAGACAATACACCCCTCGGGCAATTTATTAGGTAACATTAACGTTCCAGTAACAAATAACTTTTCAATAAGAGGTCTTTTTAACCGTGCAACTGCGAGTCAGGATAAGTACTTAATAATATGGGATACGGATAGAAACGGTGACGGAGCGCGTGAAATTTATGGTCAAATCTTAGATGTAAAAACGGAGAGGCATGCTGGCCAGACTATGTTAATAGCTAAACCTGATATCCTGAATAATGAAAGGCATTCTGATTTTGGAGGATCCGGATACAGTTATAATGCACT